>Ga0172380_10000591_pt1 | contig 68509 bp, 62 predicted proteins | sample Leawe162metaG_FD_119747 | JGI IMG/M metagenome (GOLD analysis project Ga0172380, IMG submission 119747) | Leachate microbial communities from a municipal landfill in Southern Ontario, Canada - Leachate well 162 metaG | ecosystem: Engineered > Solid waste > Landfill > Unclassified | place... | reverse complement strand
GCGGTTGGGCGTATCCTTGTGCACGAAAAAGGTGGGGATGCCGATGGCCGTGCCGAACAGGATCTGGCGCCGTTCGCTTTCCACAAAAGGGGTGTCGGGGATGTGCTGATGGCTGACGCTGCCCGCGGCGATGAGCTTGAAGGCCAAGGCGTTGAGCAGCATCTGCAGGTCGGTGGCCCGGCCCAGGTCGCCGGAGAACTGTTCAAATTGCGAATAGTAGCGGGCCTCGAAGCCGGAAAAGCCCATGACCTCGAATTCCCGCAGTTTGTACGGCAGGTAGACAGACATCCGTTTGTCAAAGATCCCCATCATGTCCAGGTCTTCCTTGAGGCGGCGGTCGTTGTGCAGCCTCCCGTCCTGGCTGGCGCTCCGCTCCGTGGAAAGCAGGGCCACCGGGTAATCGATGAGTCTAAAATCCGGGATAAAATCCCCCTTGCAGCGGCAAGCGCTTCCGACGAGGTGATCGATAAACGGGGGGCCGAACGGGGTGAGCGCCTGGCCGCAGAACTTGTTCTTCGCCTTTTTGCGCCAGCGCCGCCAGAGCATGCGCAGGTGGGTGTAATCCAGTTGGTGGGGGAGAAAGCCCAGGGCCTGCTCCGGGTGAAAATCCTCGAATGCCAACCGGTAGGGCGCGGCGCTGTAAGTGGATACAAAAAGGGGCAGAAAATGCTCCATGACCTTGGCCACCAGGTCGCCCATGCATTTTTCGTGGCGGGGGGTAAAGCCGGAGCCTGGGTCGCCCAGCATCCGGCTCATCTTGCGGCTGCCCATGCTGACATGGGTGCCGTTGTTGGCCAGGCTGATATTGGAGGTGTGGGGCATCATCACCAGGTTGTTGGTGATGATGCCTGCCTCGCGCATCTTCATCACCGCGTTCAGGTGGCTGCGGCTCAAGACCTGGTGGCAGAGGATCATGTACTGGTGCTTGGCCTCGCCTTCGTCCCAGCCCGAGAGGCAGGGGCTCATGAACAGCTTGCGGTAGAAGGCGTCGGAGATGCATTCGTTCAGAGCCCGTTGCCGTATGGGAGGATGCGGGGAAAAGAAGAGCATGGCCTTTTGCCCCCGGTGGGCCAGTTCGAATTTTTCATTGGCATACATGATCAGCATCTGGGTGAAGAGGAAGCGTTTGGCCGTTTCTCTGGCCAGGGCCAGGCCATAGCCGGTGTGGGGATGCATACCGCTGACATGGAAGGAAAAGGTCTCCGGCGAGGTGTTGTCGCTCAGCAGGTGGGTGAGCAGTCGGCTCCCGGTTCTGCGCACTGTTTCGTGGCTCTTGCCTTGGCCTATGACATCGGCCAGGGCCAGCTTGAGCAGATAGCTGATGGGGATGCGCAGGTGCTGTTCCCCTTTCTCCTCCACAAAGAAGCGGGCGGTGTCGGAACGTTCGCCCCGGGTGGGATCCTGCTTGTCGGCCTTGAGATCCGCGGCCAGGGTGTTCAGGGCGTTGGGGTGCAGGCAGGAGAGGGGGAAGCGCACCCAGCTGTTTTCCCAGACCTGCTCCACGTTGTCGCTGAGGTAGCGCTCCAGGTCCCGGTGGGCCCGGGGAGAGGTGTCTCCCCTGCTGGCCCGTTTGATGATGTTGGCATAGTAGCTTGATTGTTCAATGGCCCGGGGGAGATCCGCGGCCTCGCGGGTGCCGGACACTGCTACCTGCAACTCGTTTTCGCAGCCGGTGGTGGCGTCGGAGCCGAAAAAAGGCAGGCTGGCCGGGCGAAGGGGGTCAAGACCGAGCAGGGTGATGCACTCGCGTTCCGAGGGTCTGGGGTCTTGCCCCGTGCCTGTCCGGGTCAAGGAAATGTCCGCAAAGGAAAGTCTGCTCACCATCGCACCCCCTGGTTGATTGCCGGCGGTCTGCCGTCAGCCTCTTTCCTAAGAGTTATAAGGGGGGTTTGTCAGGGGCGTGTTAGCGTTGCAATATGATTTGGTTCAGGGAATGAGAGCAGGCCCGGAGGGGTGGGGCGCGTTTTTTCAGGCGGTTTTTTTCCGGGACCGGGAAGGGGTCGCTTGGTCAAGAAAATACTGAGCCCAGCATTCCCAGGCTATGGTGTCCAGGGTGCAGTCGCTGGGGCAGGGGTACTGTTCAACCACATGGGGGCACAGTCCGCTTCTGGCCGTGCAGATATGCTTGGCCGCCTTTTCCAGCGCGGTGCTCAAGGTGGGTTTGTCATGGTGTATTGGGGTTTTCATGGTGTTTTTCCTTATGAAGCAGGATGGCGAAGGTTGTGCCCTTGCCGACTTCGCTTGTGACGCCCACCTCGCCTCCATGTGCCTGGATAATGTGTTTGACGATGGCCAGCCCCAGGCCGGTGCCGCCGAGCTTGCGGTTACGGGCCGCATCGCTGCGGTAGAAGCGTTCGAACAGGCGAGGAAGATGCTGGGCTGCGACCCCGGTGCCGAAATCCTGCACCTCGACGGCGATGGTTTTTTCGTCCCGCTGATCGGCCCGGATGAGTACCCGGCCGCCTTCCTCGCTGTACTTGATGGCGTTGACGATGAGGTTGGTGATTGCCTGTTCGAACAGGGGAGCGTTGAGGTTGGCGGTGAGATCGTCATCCGTGGCCAGTTCGATGCTGATCTTTTTCTCGGCCGCTTTGAGTCCGCAGGTTTCTATGGCCCTCCGCAGGGGGGTGATGATCTTCTCCTCCGCCAGTACCAGCTCGGTGTGCTCCTGGTCCTGCTCCAGTCGGGAGAGGGCGAGGAGATCCTCGATGATGGCATGCAGCCGTTTGGACTGTTTGGCGATGATCTCCACGAACCGCCGGGCATCCTCTGGGCTCTCCAAGGCGCCGTCCAGAAGGGTTTCGGAAAACCCTTCGATGGAGGTGATCGGGGTTTTAAGCTCGTGGGAAACATTGGCCACAAAATCGCGGCGCATGTTTTCCAGCCTGCGGAGGTTGGTGACGTCGTTGATGACGATGATTGCGCCGCTGGTCATCTCCGAGGCGTCCTGGAACCGTGTGCCGTGGGCGTAGAAATATTTTTCCTGCCCGTCCCGGCCGGTCAGGTCGATTTCTCCTTCGACGGGTTTGGCCGAGGCAAGGGTTTGGCTGATGAAGCGTTGCAAGGCGAGATTGCGCACCGTTACCAGGGCGCTTTTCCCCCGGATTTTTTCCGGGGCGATGTTGAGCAGCCTGGCTCCGGCCTGGTTGATATCGAGGATGCGCTCCTCGGTGTCCACGGTGATCACCCCCTCGACCATGCTGGAAAAGACCGCCTGCAACTGGCTGTGCTGCTGGGCGATGGTCTTGATCCTGGTATCGAGCTGATCGGCCATGGTGTTCATTGCCCGGGCCAGGCTCGCTACCTCTTCGGCCCCTTCCTCCCGCAGTTTGGCGGTGAAAGCGCCGTTGGCAAAACGTTCGGCGCCTTGGCGCATCTCTTCCAGCGGCCTGGTGATGCGTTGGGCGATAAACCAGGCGGCCAGGGCCACGAGCAGGGCGACAAGCAGGCAGGCCCAGACAATCTTCAAAAAGATTTCCCGAAGCGCGCTGTCGATGAAGGTGACCGGGATCGCGGTGCGCAGCGTGCCTTTGGTTTTTCCTCCCTGCACCAGGGGAATCGCCACGTACATCATGTTTTCCTGCAAGGTGTGGCTGAAGCGCAGGGAGGGGGTGGGGCGGCCGGCAAGGGCGTCAATGATCTCCGGACGGTCTCCGTGGTTTTCCATGCGGCCGGGATCCTGGTCCGAGTCGGCCAGAACCGTGCCGTCGGGGGTGATAACGGTCAGGCGGGTTCCGGAACTTTTTCCGGCGGTTGCGCAGAAGGCCTGGAGCGCGTCCAGGTTCTTGCTGTTCAGCAGAGTAAGAACATGCTCTTGGGTCAGATGGGCGCGCGCTTCAAGGCCCGCGCCGGTCTGGGCCAGCTGGAAGGCGCGGAGGGAGTAAGCCCCGTATCCGGCGGCGGCCAGGAGGGCGAGAATGGTAATGATGAGCTGGCTGGGGTACAGCTGCCAGATGAGGCGTTTATGGGGCATGGCAATTCCTGTTGCGGTTGGGGTTGATCGGGCCAACAGCAACAGGATAGCATGGGATTGTTAGAAAGTGATCAGGATATTGTAATGATCGCTTCCCGGCCTCCAAAAATATTTTTCAGGGGAGGCAGCCCTGTCCGGGTCAGGTTTAGGCTTATTCGGAGTAGGGTTTCTTCTTTCCCCGCCGGGGAATGCCTGCGGACGGCGGCCTGGATGGAGTTGTCGGTCTGCTTGAGGTTGTTGGCCGAGTCGCGGTTGAGGGCCGTGCCGGAGAATACGGCTTGGCCGGAGCGTGCGGCTTGGCTGAGGAGTAAGGCTTGGCCGAAGAAGAAGGCTTGTACGGACCGGAGGATTTATACGGTTTCGCGCCTTTGCGCCCTGGGTAAGCCGGTTTTGCCGGACGGCCCTTGGGTGCGTCCAATGTCTTCACCTCGACGTCTCTCCCATTGACCTTAAGCCCACGGAACACATCCACAATCTGCTGGGCGAAACGGCTGTCCGCCTCAAGCATGGCGGTGTTGTCCAGGATCTCGATGCGGCCGATCTTGATGGAGGCTGAGCCGCTGGCGTCGTTGATCTGGCCGATGAGCCGCGCCGGGTAAAGGCCGTCTTTCTGGCCGATATTGAGGTAGAACCGGCTGAACTGCACCCGCTCGCCGCGGTCATCCTGGCGGCCGAATCTGCCCTCCGGGCGCTCCGGTCTGGCGAATCTGCTTTCCGAACGTTGGTAGCCCTCATCCTGGCTGCGGCCTTTGTCAGAGACATTGATGTCCGGGGCATTCTGGTAATGGGCTAAAATATCGGCAAACTCCTGGGAAACAAAACGCAGGATCAGCTCGTCGCGGTCAAGATCGGCCAAGGCCTCGGTGATCGCCTCCATGAAGGGGGCAAGCCGGGCATGGTTGACCTCGACGTTTTTGATGGTCTCGAGCTTGTGGAGCAGTTGTGTCTTGCAGACCTCGTGGCCGGATGGAACCTTGCCCAGTTCAAACTGCCGTTTCATCTTGCTCTCGATCTCCTTGATGCGGAACCGCTCGCGCATGTGGATGATGGAGATGGAGATGCCGGTCTTGCCCGCCCGGCCGGTGCGGCCGCTGCGGTGGGTGTAGTTGGCGGTGTCGTCGGGCAGGTTGTAGTTGATCACGTGGGTCAGGTCGGTGACGTCCAGGCCGCGGGCCGCCACATCGGTGGCCACCAGCAGCTGCACCGACTTGCTGCGGAAACGCTGCATCACATAGTCGCGCTGGCTCTGGGAAAGTTCGCCGTGCAGGGGGTCGGCGCTGTAGCCGTCCTTGCCGAGCTTGTCCGCGACATCGTTGACTTCCTGGCGGGTGCGGCAGAAGATGATGGCGTACATGTCCGGGTTCATGTCCACCAACCGGCGCAGGGCCAGGTAGCGATCCTTGGCGTGGACCATGTAGTAGATGTGGCGGATGTTTTCCGAGCCGGCATTGCGGGTGCCCACCGTGATCTCCAGCGGGTTTTTCATGTATTTTCTGGAGATGGAGGCCACGCTTTGCGGCATGGTGGCGGAAAACAACAGGGTGTGCTTGTCCGCCGGGGTCTGGGCGAGGATGGCGTTCAGCTCGTCCTGAAACCCCATCTGCAGCATCTCGTCGGCCTCGTCCAGCACCACCAAGCGGATGGCGGAAAGATCGATCTCCTGGCGGCGCATCAGGTCGTGCAACCGGCCGGGGGTGGCGACGATGATCGGGGCGCCCTGGCGCAGGGAGCGGATCTGGTTTTCGATGCTCGCCCCGCCGTAGACGGCGCAGACCCGGATGGCCGGGAGATTTTTGGCAAAGGAGTTCAGGTCCCGGGCCACCTGCATGCAGAGTTCCCGGGTCGGGCAGAGGACCAGAGCCTGGGTCTTGCGGCTGCCTGGATCGCAAAGCTGCACCAGGGGGATGCCGAAGGCCGCGGTTTTGCCGGTGCCGGTCTGGGCCAGGCCGACGATATCCACCGGTTTTTCAAGGAGGAGCGGGATGATCTGCTCCTGAACCGGGGTTGGTGCGGTGAAGCCCAGGGCTTCAAGGGCGGAGATGATGTCGGGATGGATGCCAAGGTCAGCAAAGGTGCTCATGATGGTGTTCCTTATTGAAGGGCGTGTGGGTGAAGGGGTTGCAGTGCAGGAGAAAGGACATCCTTGCGGCCCAACGCCCTATAAGCCGTTATGCAAATAATGTTGTCGTCTGGGTAGGTAAAACGGCATAAGGAGCCGTAAAGGAACGTTCAGGATTGTACAAGTTATTGAGTAACGAACGGCTCCTAAACAAAAAAACCGCACGCCCTCGGCAGAGGCTTTGTGCGGTGCGCTTTTGTTCGTATAGCGATTACAGGCAGAGGCAACACAATGAATTGCGATATATACCATGGTTCGTTGAGGAAAGCAAGCGGAATGTCTGATTGTTGCCTGAATACGTCATGGTGGCACGAAAAATAGGCGCTGCCTTGCCGAATTTTAGAGCTTGTCCGTAAATAATCTTTTCAGGAATCACGCCGGATTGTGAGACGGATTTGGGTGGGACGATTGAGCAAAACCACAGACGTAGCAGCGCTATAGCGAGGATTTTGCGATTGAGGACCGGCCAAAAACGGCCAAAAGCCGGATGCGAGCACCAAAGATTTATTTACCGACAGGCTCTTCGCCGTCGTTTGTTCTTCCGCCGCCCATGGCCTGGTACAGGGCAACGCTATCGGCAAGGCGCCGCGCCTGCGCTTCGATCAGACTGATTCTCGTCTGCTGCGCCTGCTGTTGCGCCGTAAGCAGTTGGATATACCCGGCCGCGCCCAGCGAATACTGGCGCTGCATGGATGCAAGAGATTCCTGCGCCGCGGCATCGGCTGCAGCCAAGGCGGCCAGCCTCTGCGCGTCGTTGCCCAGCGCCCGTAGCACGTCGGCAACATTGCGCAGGGCTTCGAGCACGACATTTCGGTAATTCGCCGCCGCCGCATCGAATGCGGCCAAGGCCGCACGTTTTTCCGCCGGCAATCCGGGGTTGAATAAGGGTTGGGTGAGTTGCGTCACCAGGCTCCAGACAGCGGAACCGCTCCCGAATAAGGTGCCGGTGGTCAAGGCTTGCGAGCCAAGCGTGGCGCTGAGGGTGAGCTGTGGATACAGCTTGGCGATCGCCACGCCGTATTCGGCGTTTGCCGTGTGCAGCAGGGCTTCGGCAGCCTGAATGTCCGGGCGATTGCGCACCAGTTCGGAGGGTACGGTAAGCGGCAGATCGGCTGGTAGAGTGAACTCCTGCAAGGAAAAGCATGGCAAGCTTCCCGCGCCCGGTTCCCGGCCGGCGAGTACGGCCAAAAGATGTTCGTTCTGCTGGAGCTGGTTGCGCAGCAGCGGAATCCCGGCGCGAGTCTGTTCCACCAGGGTTTGCAAGGCGAGCACATCGTCGGGAGCGGCATGGCCGAGGCGCACCCGTTCCCGGGTCAGGCCCAGTTGTTCTTCCTGGGAATGGAGGATGGCTTCCGTGGCCTGAATCTGCCCGGCCAGCATTGCCTGGGTGACGGTCGCGGCGGCGATGTTGCCCGCCAAGGTCAGCCGTGCGCCTTCCAGTTGGTAGCGCTGGTAATCGATGTTGGCGGCCAGGGCCTCCAGGGAACGGCGGGTGGCGCCGGCTAAGTCGAGCGTGTAGCGAGCGCCGACGCCGGCATTGTAGAGGGAGAATTCCCGGGGGTCGCCAACTTGGCCCAAGGAGCTGGGGGTGGTCCGCTGCCGCTGGGAGCCCAGGGTGGCGTCAACCTGCGGATACAGGGTCGATCCGGCCTGTGCGGCGTACAGCTCCTGCGCCTGGCGCAACACGGCTTGAGATTTGGCCAAAGTGGGGCTGGCTTGCAAGGCTTCGTCGATCAGCGCATTCAGTTTGGCTGAGCCGAGTTCCTGCCACCATTGCGGGTTGACCCAGCCGCCCGGGACGAAATGCTGTGCTTCTCCCAACGGTGTGGGGACGGAGGATGTTTGCGGGGGCAAGGGGGTGGCGGTGTAGGTTGATGTGTCCGGCGTCGCAGGGCGCTTGAAATCGGGACCCACCGCGCATCCCGTCAGCAGGCCGAGCAGGATGAAGGTGAAGGGGATACAGCCACTGATCCGTTTAGCGCTGCTCATAAAAATGCTCCTGGAACGATTTGCGAAAACTCTTATGGCAGGCAAGGCAACTATTTTGCAACGTTGCAAACGCGGAAATCGCCGCCGTCCCGTCCTGGCGCGCGGCAGCGCGTTTCATTTCCTGCCCAGCTTGGTGGATTTTTTCGTCATAGCCCTTGAATTTCCCGGCATCGGAGCCGATAAAATTCAAGATGCGCATCTTTTCAGCCAGCGGAGGTTGGGGGTGGGCGGCTATCCGCAGGGCATTTTTTTCCACCAGGGGCCAATCTTCATGGGAAATGCCATCGGTAACGGCCTGCATATCCACGGCCAGGTCTTGCATGATCTTATGCAGGGCAAGCGGGTTGGCTTGGGTAGTGTTGTTGGCCCATGTTGCCGAGCTTGCAAGCGCCAGGAACATACCGATCATTCCAGCGGCAACGATTGCCTTGAAAGTGCGATTGCATTTCATTTGAATTCCTTGCCCTCGCCGGCTTCCTCGTAGGTCACGCCATCGCGGATGTGGTAGATGCGCTTGAAGGTCGGGATTATTTTTTCGTCGTGGGTGACAACGATAATGGCGGTTTCGAGTTTGTGGGCCATGTCGTTGAGAATCCGGATTACCGCTAGAGCACGTTCGCTGTCTAGCGGCGCGGTGGGTTCATCGGCCAGAATCACCGGCGGGCGATTGACCAAACCACGGGCAATGGCCACCCGCTGCTGTTCGCCGCCGGAAAGCTGCGAAGGCATGGCCTTGGCGCGATGCTCCACATCGAGTGATTTGAACAGCTCTACTGCCCGGCTGCGCGCTTCGGCATTCGGTATTCCCGCCAGCATGGGCAGGAGGGCGACGTTGTCGGTAACGTCGAGGAAGGGGATCAGGTATGGCGCCTGAAATATAAAGCCGATTTTGTCGCGGCGCAGTGCGCGCAAATCAGTGACCTTCCAGCCGTCGTCATAGATCACCTCGTCGCCGAGAATCATCCGACCGCCGCTGGGCTCGATCACCGCGCCCAAGCACTTGAGCAGCGTGCTTTTGCCCGAGCCGGAAGGGCCGACCAGACCGATCACCTCGCCGGGAGACACTTGCATGTCCACGCCCTTCAGGGCATCGACGGCGGTGTCGCCACTGCCATAGCGTTTTCGCAGACCTTCGATGCGAATGCCTTTGCCTGTCATGTCAGCCTCCAATGGCCTCAGCCGGATCGACCTTGAGGGCGGCTTGAATGGCAATGATGCTGGCGAGGATGCAGATTACCACCACGGCAATGAAGCCGATAATGGAGTCCATCGGCTCCAGCAGCACATATTTGGGAAAGATCGGCGCCATCAGCAGGGTGGCCGTGATCTTGCCCACCACAAAGCCGATCAGACCCAGAGCAATGGATTGCTGCATGATCAGGCCTACAATGGTTCGATTTTTGGTGCCGATCAGCTTCAGCACGGCAATCTCGCGGATCTTGCCAAGTGTCAGGGTGTAGATGATGAAGGCTACAATGGCCGCGCTGACAACGGAAAGAATCACCAGGAACATGGCAATCTGTCTTGCCGAAGTGGCGATCAGCTTGCCGATGAGGATTTCTTCCATCTGGGCGCGAGTGTAGACCGTCAAGCGTTTCCAGCGGCGGATCGATTCCGCCACCTTCTCGGCGGCATGGCCCGAGTCAATCCGCACCAGAACGGCGTTGACATACGGGTTGGTGCTTTGCGAAGCGATGACCGCATCAAGGAGGTCCGGAACCTGCGGCCGGTTGAAGGCCGGGTTTTCCGCGGTGCGGCGGCGTTGCTGGCGGATGGCGTCGTTGTCCTTCAGAAACTGGGCTTCCTGGGCATCCTTCAGGGGGATGAAGATCATCGGGTCGCCGCCGGAAGAGACCATCCGCCGGGTCAGGCCTACCACGGTGTAATGGTTGCGGCGGATCTGGAGGCGGTCGCCGAGTTTGAACCCGGAAGCAAGGTCGGCTATGGCCTCGTAATGGCCCCGGGTGATCTGCCGGCCGGCGACGAGGTACGGAGGCCAGCCGGGGGCGACGGACTCGCCGGCCATGATGCCGGTGACCATGGCGCGCACGTCGCGTTCGCCTTGGCGCACCTGCATGGTGAGGTAGGTGACGTTGGCCGCCCGCGCGACACCGGGCATGGTGCGAATGGAACGCCAGGTATCGTCGTAGATGCTGGACGATTCCGCATAGGGTCCGAGGGTGTCCTTTTGCACCACCCAGAGATCGGCGCCGCTGTTGTCGAGCAAAACTTTGCCGTCGTCCACCATGCCGCGGTAGATGCCGGCCATGGACAGGGTTATGCCGATCAGCAGGCCAAGGCCCACGCCGGTAAAGACGAATTTGCCCCAGGCATGCATGATATCACGACCCGCAAGGCTGATCATGGCTTCACTCCGGGAATCCGGTCAACGATGGTGATGCGGTTGCGCGCGCTCAAGGACTTTGCGCTAAAGACAATAACCTGGTCGCCGGCTTGTAGCCCTTGGCGCACCTGCACATTGCCATCCAAATCAGCGGCGCCCAAGATGACCGGGGTGAAGCGCAGGTTGCCGTTGTGCATCTGCCATACTCCCAAGCCGCCATTGCGTTGCTGGACAGCGGCATTGGGGATGACCGGCGCGGCCGGCAGCGCCGGCAAGGCAACGGTGACTTCCGCCAGCTCACCGACCGGGGGCAGCGGTTCGGGAAGCCGATCAAATACAACCTTGGCCAGGGTTTCCTCGGTCACTGCGTCGGCCAATGGCTCCACCCGCAGTACTCGCCCCTGCGGCAACTCGACTGTCTGCGAGCGCAAGACGATTGTGGCCGGCAAGTCGGCGGCAAGCCCGTGCGCACGAATCTGGTCGAAGCGGACATTGACCCACAGGCTTTTGGGATCGATCAGCTCCACCACCGCCTGCCCGGCGACAATCGTGGTGCCGGGGTCTGCATCGCGCGCGGTGACCAGGCCATCCACCGGAGCGACAAGCTTCAGGTTTTTGCGCTGGACGATCAATGCTTCGCGATCGGCCTGAACGCGAGCCAATTCCTCCCGCGCCGCGTTCAAGCCTGCTTCAGCCACCTGCAGATCATGCTTTTTGGTGGCCACGGTTTCCTCGCTTATGGCGCGCACTTCCAGCAACTGTTCATAGCGCTGGGATTGCTTTTGCGCGTAGGCCTGGCGCGCCAGAGCTTCACTGAGCAGCGCCTGGGCGCGTTTCAGCGCGGCCTCCTGTCCCTGGATCCGTTCGTTCAGGTCAACGGGGTCCATTTCGCCAAGCACCTGTCCGGCTGTAACCGTATCGCCCACCTGCGCATCCAGGCGTTTGATCCTCCCTGCAAAGGTAGGACCAATTTTGTAGGTGTAGCGCGCTTCAATGGTGCCGATACCGAACAGGGCCGGGGAGATGGCGCGATCTTCCACCGCGGTCACCGTCACGGGCACCGGGGCAAGCGGCCCCGAACGCAGGGCGACATAGATGAAGAGGGCGAGAAGAGGCACCAGTACCACCACCAGCGCCAGGGTGCGTCCTTGTATGGGGAAACGTTTTATCATTGTGTGCTCCTTATTCCCTGCCGGAAAAGGGCAAAGACTCTTGGCGCATCATGCAAAATGCGTCCTACGTCATTGGCCAATAGTGATTGCATCACCAGCCCCTGGATCATGCCGATAAAGAGAAAGGCGGCAGCCTCTCTGTCGAGATTGGCGTCCAGTTCTTTATTCGTTTTTCCTCTTTCTATCAGCCGATGCAGCCGCTCTCGGTAGCGGTGTGTCAGTGTTTGCGCAATGCGCTTTGGTATCGTCTCTCCGGCATGCTGCAGCTCGCCGAACAGTATGCGGGGGATGCCAGGGTGTTCAATGATAAAATTCACATGCGCCATGAACATGGCCTCAAGCGCGGCGAGCGGAGACGGAGCGGCCCGCGCCGCTTTATCCACCAGGAAGAGCAGCCGCTCCGCCACCCACTCTATCACTGCTTGCAAGATGGCGTCCTTGTTGGGGAAATGGCGAAATACCGCGCCCTGGGTCAGGCCCATGCGTTCGGCAATGGCAGCCGTCGTGATATCGCTCGGATTTCGTTCCGCGGCCAATTTGATTACGGTTTCGACCGTTACCGCCCGGCGTTCGTTCGCCGGAAGATGTTTGACTTGATGGGTCATAAAGAACTCCGATAAAGATAGTAATTAATTACTATCTTTATCGGAGTCGTTGTTTGTGTCAAGTTTTTTGTTCGGGCCAATGATTTTTTTTTGCGGCACATCGGGCGCCAACTGATCATACATGCGGACTAGGGTTACAGGCGGGCAAGGATGCCGGGCAGGCTGATCAGGTATTCCCGGATGGCGTCGCGTACTGCTCGATACTGGTCGAGGGCTTTCTCTTCGCTGGCGGCGTTCTTTGCAAGCCTGGGAGGGTCGGGGAATTCCCGGTGCAGCTTGACCGCCTTGCCCGGAAACAGGGGGCATTGCTCATGGGCGTGGTCGCAGACCGTGATCACGTAGTCAAAGGTGATGGGTTCCAGCTCGGAGAGCAGCTTCGAATACTGGGTGCTGATGTCGACCCCTGCTTCAGCCATGACCTTCACGGCCAGGGGGTTGAGCCCGTGCTTTTCGATCCCGGCCGAGTAGAAATCATAGCGGTCCGGATAGAGATATCTGCCCCAGCCCTCGGCCATCTGACTGCGGCAGGAGTTGCCGGTGCAGAGAAAAAGAATCTTCAGTGTGTGCATGGAAAATGATCCTGGGTTGGGTTTGGTGTCAGCAGCAGCCCGCGACCCGGCAGATTGCCTCCCGGATGAATTCCGGCGGAATGGCTTCATGAACCTGGCCGTGTCTGATGATGGTGCGGCAGGATTCCTCCTTGCCCGTGAGTTCGCCGCAGGAGCAGCAGCAGCTTTCCGAGGCTGTTGCCATCGGCAAGACACTCTCCAGCGGCTTGCCGTTGATGAGGATCAGGTTCGATTGCTCGATCTCCGCCTCGCTCAGTTTGGTTTCCGTGAACAGGATCTCCACCCCCTTGGGTCCGCATTCCTTTTGCAGGGCGTGCACCAGCATCGCGACTCCCTGCCCGGTTTCGGCGCAACGGTCGCAGGTTTTGCCTTCCTTGTCCAGATGACGCCATTCCACAGTCACGGTTTTCATGTTGTTTTCTCCTTGGTTGCAGGGAAATACCTGCCTTTGAACCAGTATGCCACATGGACCAGAGAGATCAGCACCGGCACCTCGACCAGCGGCCCGATCACCGCGGCGAAGGCCTGGCCGGAATCGATGCCGAACACGGCAATGGCCACGGCGATGGCGAGTTCGAAATTGTTGCTGGCCGCGGTGAAGGAGAGGGTGGCCGCCTGTTCGTAGGTGGCGCCCGCCTTGGCGGAAAGGTAAAAAGAGGCCAGGAACATGATCAGAAAGTAGATGGCCAGCGGGATGGCGATGCGCACCACGTCAAGGGGCAGTTGGACAATGTATTCGCCCTTGAGGGAAAACATGACCAGGATGGTGAAGAGCAGAAAGATCAGGGTGAGCGGGCTGAGCTTGGGCAGCAGCTTTTCCTCGTACCATCTTTCCCCCTTTATCTTGATGCCCGCGAAGCGGGTGAGCATCCCGGCGAAAAAGGGGATGCCGAGATAGATGAAGACCGATTCGGCGATCTGTCCCATGGAGATATCCACTGCCGCCCCTGCAATACCCAGCCAGCCGGGGATGAGGGTGAGAAAGATCCAGGCATAGACCGAAAAAAACACCACCTGAAAGATGGAGTTGAAGGCAACCAGCCCGGCGCAGTACTCCCGGTCGCCCCCGGCCAGATCGTTCCAGACGATGACCATGGCGATGCAGCGGGCCAGGCCGATGAGGATGAGGCCCACCATGTATTCGTGATATCCGGAGAGAAAGGCGACAGCCAACCCGAACATGAGGACAGGTCCGATGAGCCAGTTCTGCACCAGGGAGAGCAGCAATACCCTGCTGTTTTTGAAGACCTCGTGCAGCTTTTCGTACCGCACCTTGGCCAGGGGCGGATACATCATGAGGATCAGGCCGATGGCGATGGGGATATTGGTTGCGCCGACCTGGAAGGTGTTGATCAGATCCTTGACGCCGGGAACAAGATAGCCCCCCATCACCCCGGCGAACATGGCCAGGAAGATCCAGAGAGTGAGAAAACGGTCGAGAAAGGAGAGGCGCTTGGCTGAGGTCATTTCTTGGTCCCTCTTTAAATAATGAAATTGAAGAGATAGCCCACCAGCAGGATGCCGCTGCCCACCACGCCGACAAAGGTGGCGATGAGCGCCGGTTTCAAAACCTTGCGGAGGATGACCATCTCCGGCAGGGAAAGGGCGATGACGCTCATCATGAAGGCCAGGGCCGTGCCCAGGGCCGCGCCTTTTGCCAGCAGGGCCTGCAAAACCGGCACGATGCCCGCGGCGTTGGCGTACATGGGGATGCCGATGACCACGGCCAGGGGCACGGACCACCAGGCGGACTTGCCCATGATCGAGGCCATGAACCCTTCGGGCACATAGCCGTGTATCCCCGCGCCCACCGCAATGCCGAGGATGACATACATCCAGACCCGGCCCACGATATCCCGCACCGCCTGCCACCCGTACTCTACCCGTTCCCGGAGATTTCCCGGCGCGTTTGCCTCGCCGCCGCCGGCCAGCACATGCTTGACCCATTCCTCCACATGTTTTTCCATGTGGAGGCGGCCGATGATCCAGCCTGCGGCAATGGCGATGACAAGGCCGGTGGCCAGGTAGAGGCCTGCCACCTTCCAGCCCAGCAGTCCGTAAAGCAGGACCAGGGCAACCTCATTGACCATGGGCGCGGCGATGAGAAAGGAAAAGGTGACGCCCAGGGGGATGCCCGCGGTGACAAAGCCGATGAACAGGGGCACGGCCGAGCAGGAGCAGAAGGGGGTGACGATCCCCAGCAGGGCGGCGAGCACATTGCCCACGGATTCACGTTTGCCAGCGAGGATCTTGCGGGTTCGTTCCGGGGTGAAGAAGGAGCGGAGGATGCCCACCGCGAAGACCACCAGGGCAAGGAGCATCAGCACCTTGGGCGTATCATAAAGGAAGAACTGGGTGGCCTTGCCCAGCCGGCTGTCCGGGGAAAGATCGAGCAGCGTAAAGGCGATGAAGTCGGCCAGGGGGGAAAGCTGCCTGTAGATTGCAAACCAGAGGGCAAGGGCGAGAAGCCCGATTGCAAAATAGCGGATGGTGGCGGCAGGGGAAAGGGGCTGCGCCCGCGGCGTGGGTGGTCCCGGTTGCGGGGCAAGATTGGTCAGCTTGATGGGCTGCATGGAGGGCCTTTTCCTGGATAGTGGTTGCAAAAAATGGCGCGGAGAGCATAACGCCAGCGCATAGCTAAATTACTATATAGCTATGCGCTGGCAATGTCAATGGGTTGCAGCAGGGCGAAACCGGCGGCCGGGAAAATTCCGTACTCCGGGAAAGAGCAGGGGTGCGCCTATGGCCCGACCTGCACCCCCTTGTCCATGATTTCCTGGGAAAGGGTAAAGCCGGTTGCTTGCAGGAGGGGGGAATTGATAAAGACGTTCCAGCGTTGGTTGGCGGCGATGGGGATGCTGTCCGGCCGGGCGCCCTTCAGGATGCGCAGGGCCGCCCTGGCCGCCCAGTCTCCCTGCTCTCCGGCAATCTTGGCCATGGTCAGCATGGTGTAGGGCGCCATCCAGTCCAGGTAGGAAACGGTGAATTTTTGAGCCTTGCTCCGCACCTGGGCAAGGGCGCGGTCATTGCTCCAGTCGTTGATCCCGGCGTTGTTGCCGATAATGATAAAGTCCGCGTTCTGGGCTTCAAGGAAAGCATCTTCCCAGTCCGCCATGGTTTTCACCGGGTGGTGCGTGATGGTGATGCCGTGCTTGGCGTACACCTTCTGGTTCAAGGCGAATTCCTTGTTCTGGGTCATTTCGTCGGCGGAAAGGAAGACCCCCTGCCTGGCATGGGGCACAACCTTTCGCACCTCCTTGGCCAGAGGTTCAACCGGGCCGATCTCCACCATGCCGGTGGTGTTGCGGTACGGGTAGCCATAGGGTTCCACGGTCCAGTTGATCCCGCAAAACACCACGGGCACCGAGGCATTCTTGAGATGCGGCATGACCAGATAGCGCGAGACATTGTCATCCGCGGCGATGACCACATCCGGCTTCCAGGTTTCGATGAGCTTTTTGGCTGCCACCCCCTTTTTCCGGGCAAATTCCGGGGAAAGGTTGCGTTTGCCGTCCATGTAGAATTTTTTGATTTCACACCGGCCTTGCAGCACCTTTTCCAGGGCCTCCTCGATGTCGTCATTCCAGACATAGCCTGCATGGTAGGAAGAAACGTACAGGCAGCGGTCCGCGCATGCCGTTTGCGGGATGAGCAGGTGCAGGGCGAGGATGGGCAGGGCGGCCTTGAAAAGAGCGGCGGAGGATCGTCTTGCGTGCATGGCGCGTTCCCTGGCTGGTGAATGGGGCCTGAAAGGAAAGAGCAATTGCGTGGTTACGGCATCATAGCACCGGGGATTGGAAAAAGAACAGAAGAATCTTCGCGGGAGGTCTCAGCCGGTGAATACCTGATTGGAAAGCTCGTTGGTGTCATCGGGCTTGATGGGGAAGTGGCGGGCCAGGATAACGCCCACCGCCTCAATCTGCCGGCACAGGGCGTTGCAGGCCTGCCCCTGTTTTATGCCGGAGGCGATGTCCGTGGCGTGAGCCAGCAGGGTTTCCTGGGGGATTTTCTGGTAGATGCCGGAGTCCGCCAGAATCCAGACCTTGCGTTCCAGCAGGGAGATGAAAAAGAGCACTCCGGTGTTGTCCCGGGTGGCATGGAGCTTCTTTTCGTAAAAGGCCCGGAGCGCCCTTTCGGCCACCCTGGTTTCTTTCCGGCTTTCTGGGATGAACAGCCTCAACAGCGGCGGGAATATTTTTGTCAGGCCGCCGATTAATATGGTGGAGGTAACCATGAGGGGCACAAAGTAGCCGAGGCTGTCATTCAGAAAAAGGTCGGTGATGAGCAGGGCGCTCAGGCCGCCGACGCTGAACCCCGCCAGGAGCGTTGCCTCGGGATAGGTATCGCTGGCAGCCACCACCATGGTGGCAACCTCGCCGGAGGTTGCCTTCTCCACCCCGGTGATGGTTGCGGCGATCCGCTGCTTTTCCGCCTCGGTGAAAAATGTCTCCGCGTTCATCATCTACCAGTCCCCCGAGGCGCCGCCGCCCCCGAAACCACCGCCGCCGAAGCCGCCAAAACCACCGCCATCACCGCCGCCAAAACCGCCGCCGCCCATGTAGAATCCCCCACCCCGGCCGGCATTGGCGAAGAGGATCGGGAGCAACAACCCCAGCAGGGCGCCGCCGGGGATAAGAAGGAGCAGGATCAGCCAGCCCACCGGCGAAGAAACACCGAGAAAGGCGAAAAGCGGCAGGAGCACCGCGCCGGTCAGCGCGCCCACCGGTTTGCTCAACCGGCCGAGAAAACCAACCAGGATGGCAAAGAAGATGAGGTAGTTGAACAGGGAGGATTGGCCGTTTCGGCGAGACTTGCGGGGGGAGTCTGGGCCGCTGCCTTGGAATTCCCCCCTGGTGGCGCTGATGATCGCGGAAATTCCGGCATCAAAGCCTTCGTCAAGCCGGCCCGTCTTGAAATGCGGAGCCATGACCTGATCCACGATGCGGCCGGACACCAGGTCGGTCAGCACCCCTTCCAGGCCGCGGCCAACCTCGATGCGGATCTTGCGGTCGCCCTTGCTGACCAGAAGCAACACCCCGTTGTCCTTGCCCTTCTGGCCGATCTTCCAGGCATCCACCGTGCGGATGCTGAAATCCTCCAGCGAATCGTCTTCGAGGGAGGGGATGGTCAGCACCGCGATCTGGGTGGAGTCGGACTGCTCAAAGGCAAGCAGCGTCTGCTCAAGCCTTTGCCGCTCCCCCGGAGAAATCATTCCGGCCAGATCGGTGACGTAGCCCTGGTACTGCGGCACCTCCAGCGCCCTGGCTGGTGCCGGGATGCAGGCGAAAAGGAGGCAGAGACCCACCAGGCAGAGAAGCCCCCGGGCCTTGCCAAACCGGTATGCCGCATGCCGCAGGTAAGGCAGCATCGGCTAGAACTTCACCGCCGGAGCCTTGGCCGCGCCCTCTTCCGCCTTGAACGCCTCGCGGCGGGGCAGCTGGAGCAGCATGTTGTTGGTCAGGTTGTTCGGGAAGGTGCGGATGGAGGTGTTGAAGATCCGCACTGCCTCGTTGTACCGGACCCGGGCCACGTTGATCCGGTTTTCCGTGCCTTCGAGCTGGTGTTGAAAATCCATGAAGTTCTGGTTGGCCTTGAGGTCGGGGTATTTCTCCACCACCACCATCAGGCGGGAGAGCGCGGAGGAAAGCCCGCCCTGCGCTTCCTGAAACTTGGCAAAGGCCTGGGGATTGTTGACCACCTCGGCGCCTGCCTGAATGGTGCCGACCTTGGCCCGCGCCTCGGTAACGGCGGTGAGGGGTTCCTTTTCATGGGCCGCGTAGGCCTTTACCGCTTCCACCAGATTGGGGATGAGGTCGGCCCGCCGCTGGTAGGAGGCTTCCACATCACCCCATGCCGCGATCACCCCCTCATCGTTCTGCTGGATGGTGTTGTAGCCGCAACCGCTCAAGCCGAAAGCGAGAAGCACGAAACTGACAAAAACGATGAATCTCCGCATGGTGTCTCTCCTTTGAAAATGGTCTTGGGAAATCGTGATATGCCGCCTCCTCGGTTGGTTTGGCGGCGGCAGGCATAACTGGGGAAAAACCGGGTTGATGGTGCCCTCGGTACGACTTGAACGTACGACCTACCGCTTAGGAGGCGGTTGCTCTATCCCCTGAGCTACGAGGGCCGGTATTTTATTTTTCAGCATAAAATAAGGGTCGTACTATACCATCGGCACTCCATTGCGCAATATCTTTCTTGGCTGGAATCCCATGCGGCGCAAGACAGGGGCCTATTCGGCGGGGTTGGCCGGGCTTTTGTCTTGCTGCCTCCGCGAAGGGGGAAATGTGTGAAAAATGCTGGTTCACCTACCGGGATGTGCTAGAATGACGCAGGACACATCGAAACCGGGTAGACTGCGGACCCGGTTTTGTTGGAAATATCATGAAGCCGGTGCTGATGGCCGATTCTGCTTTGGTTATGCACCGGGTATTTGTAAGGAGATGCGGGATGAAGATTGCCACTGCGGAACAGATGCTGCTCTGCGATAGATTGACCAGCGCGGAATACGGCATCCCCGGCCTGGAGTTGATGGAAAATGCCGGACGCGGCACGGTGGCCGCGATGGCGCGCCATTTCGGGCCGTTGGCCGAACGCAAGGTGCTTATCTTTGTCGGCCCCGGCAATAACGGCGGCGATGGCCTGGTGATCGCCCGGCTTCTTCTGGAGCAGGGCGCCAGGCCGCAGGTGGTGAGCCTGGTCGACCTGGAGAAATTGCAGGGGGATGCGGCGCGAAATCTCAGGCGGGTCAAGCAACTGGTCATGCCGCTCTTTACCTGTCTTGACGAAGAGGAACTTTCCTGGGTGGAACGGTTGGTGGCGGAGAGTGATCTTCTGGTGGACGCCCTTTTCGGCACGGGTCTGCGCAGCCCCATAACCGGGGTTTTCGCTGCGGTCGTCAGGTGTCTCAATGCCAGCCCCCTGCCGGTGGTGGCGGTGGATATCCCCTCCGGGCTGGCGAGCGATACCGGCATTCCCCAGGGCGTCAGCGTCCGGGCCCGGCTCACCTGCACCTACGGGTTGCCCAAGTTTGCCCAGGTTGAACCGCCGGGCAAGGAGTATGTCGGGCAGCTTGAGATTATCGATATCGGCATCCCCGCCGAGGTGGTCGAGCGGATCGGGGTTACGTTTGACTGGTTGGATCATGCCTCGGTCAAGGGTTGGATCCCGGAACGGGGCTTGGCTTCCCACAAGGGAACCTTCGGCCATGTGCTGGCGCTTGCCGGTTCGCTTGGCAAGGCTGGGGCGGCGGTGCTTTGCGGTCTGGGCGCGGCGCGCTCCGGGGCAGGGTTGGTGACCATTGCCACGCCGAAGATGCTCAATCCCGTGGTGCAGGGAGCCTTGCCCGAGGCCATGACCGAGGTGCTCTCTTTTTCGCAGCACTGCCTCTCCGACCCTGATTATGAACAGCTGCTGGCCGCAAGCCACGGCAAGGGGGCGGTGGCCGTCGGCCCCGGCCTGGGCACGGCGGAAGAAACCGGGCAGGTGGTGCGCAAGCTCTACCGGGAGCTGCGGCAGCCCATGGTGGTGGATGCCGACGGCCTCAATCTCTTGGCCGGAGAGGTTGCCGTGCTCGCCGCCGGGCCCAGGGTTTTGACCCCGCACCCCGGGGAGATGTCCCGGTTGGCCGGGATTTCCACCGTGGAGATTCAGGGCAGGCGTCGGGAGGTGGCCGCGGATTTTGCCAAACGCCACGGCGTCTATCTGGTCCTGAAGGGGGCGTCCACCATCATTGCCGCGCCGGATGGCCGACTGGCCATAAACCCAACCGGCAACCCGGGCATGGCCGCGGGCGGCATGGGCGATGTGCTCACCGGGCTCATCGGCGGGTTGCTGGCCCAAGGCGTGGCGCCTTTCGAGGCCTCCTGCCTGGGCGTCTATATCCACGGCCTGGCCGGGGACCGGCTTGTCCGGGCAGGCCGTCCTTTCGGTTTCCTGGCCAGTGAATTGGCCGCGGAGATTCCGGGGGCCTTTCAGGAGGTGCTCGGATCGAAATGCATAATGAAAAATGAAGAATGAAGAATGAAAAGTTGGAAAGAGAAAAGCCTCTTGCCGTGATAAATACAAAAGTCGTCATACCGGCTTTCGCCGGTGTGACGACTTTTGGAAGAATTTCAGGATAGACAGCGGAAGCTGTTCTTTGCGTCTCTGCGCCGTTGCGTTAAATCTTTAGTTTTGGAGAAAACACATGCTCATTGCCAAGGAGATCATGGCGAAAAAGGTTGTTTCGGTAAAGGCGGATCTGCCGGTGGAGAAACTGGCGGGCGTCCTCTGGTCCCACCGTATCAACGGGGCGCCGGTGGTTGACGACGACGGCCAGCTGATCGGGGTGGTGACGGAGAGCGATCTGGTGGATCAGACCAAGAGGTTTCACATCCCCACCGCCATCTCCATCCTTGATTCGGTTATCTTTCTGGACCGCGCCAAGAAGGTGGAAAAGGAGATCAGCCGCATGACCGGCTCCACGGTGGGGGATATCTGCTCCCGGGAGCCGGTGACCATCCGGGAGGATACCCCCCTGGATGAGATCGCCACCATTATGTCCGAGAAAAAGGTCCATACCCTGCCGGTGGTCAAGAACGGCACCCTGGTGGGCGTGGTGGGCAAGGCGGATATCATCCGGACCCTGGCCAGGGGATAGGGCACGGCGGTGCGTCCGATTTTAGGATGATCGCTTTTTCGGGTTGTGCGCGTGCTCTTATTTTTGGCCTCAAATGTTGAACAGTGCCGCAGATGCGCGGAAGAGGCCTGCGAAGTGTGCTAGTGCACATGAACAGGCCGATGACAAAGCAGATGTGGTGCTGTTCAATATTTGAGACGGACTTGGACCAGGCCCCGCACCGAGTTGCCCACGAAAATCGCCTCTGCCTGTTCAAGATCCCGGCGGGTCAGGATGGCCTCCCGCGCCACCGGAGGTGTCTGGGCAAGCAGGTGTTTCCGGAAAATCCCCGGCAGGAGCCCGCATTCCATGGCTGGGGTAAGAAGGGTGCCCTGCTGCCGGATAAAGATGGTGGTAATGCTTCCTTCGGTCACCTCTCCCCGGGTGTTGGTGAAAAGCACCTCGTACAACCCCTGGGCCAGCGCCCGTTGCCGCTCGGCGTCGTACAGCTCCCGCCGGGTTGTTTTGTGATAGAGCCAGGGTGAATTGGGGTCGGTGGCCTGGGCAGAGAAGGTCACCCTCGGCAACTCCGTCTGGGCTGCCGAGGGTATCGGCCAGCTGATGTGAGCCGGCGCCGGGCATGGGCTGGCGCTGATCTCCATCCGGCCGCTCTTGGCCACGGTCAGCCGCACCCGCATGGGGGAGGGGCCAAAATCCACAGCCAGCCTTTCGAGTCGGGTCATGATTTCCTGCTTGTTGAATGGATACCGGAAATAGGCGGCGGATGCGGCCAGCCGGTCCAGGTGTTCCGCAAGGAGCCAGTAGCCCGAGCCAGGTTGCCAGAGCAGGGTCTCGATCAGGCTGAAAACCGGGGCCGGGTCGCTCAGAAAACGCCCCTTGAGCAGACATTCCTTCCATTCCTGCTCCGGATCGGAATCATGGATGATCCCGGAGCCGATGCCCATTTCCCCCTTGTTCCCGTTGAGTTCGATGGTGCGGATCGGCACATTGAAGGTTGCCTCGCCGGTGGGGGCGATGAAGCCGATGGCCCCGGTGTAGACGCCGCGCACCCCGCTCTCCAGCTCATGGATGATCTCCATGGTCCGGATCTTGGGGGCGCCGGTGACAGAGCCGCAGGGGAACAACGCCTTGAACAGGGGCTCGATTTTTGCCTCCCTGGGCAGATGGCCGGTGATGGTGGAGGTCATCTGGTGCAGGGTCTCATAGGTCTCGATGTCGAAAAGGGAGCGGGTCGTCACCGTTCCCGGGGTGCAGATGCGGCCCAGGTCGTTGCGCAGCAGATCGACGATCATCACATTCTCGCTGCGATTTTTCTCGTCATTCTGTAAAAATCGCATCAGCCGTGCGTCTTCGGCGGGATACGGACCGCGCTGGATGGTTCCTTTCATGGGGCGGACCAGGCACTGCTCGCCGCTTCTCTTGAAAAAAAGCTCCGGGGAAAAGGAGAGGATGCGGTGGGCGCCGGCGCGGAGATAGGCGCCGAAGGAGACGCTCTGGTTGCGGCGTAACGCCTGGTACAGGGCCTCCGGCGCTCCCTCGAAGTCAAAGAGCAGCTTCAGGGTAAAGTTGACCTGATAGGTGTCGCCGCTCTCGATGTATTCCTTGATTGTGGCAAGGGCCGCGGTGTAGTCCGGTTGAGTCCGGTTGGGGCGCAGGTTGGCGATGCGGTACTCTGCCGAGGGTTGTGCCGGGGGAGGGTCCGGCCAGGTGCCGCCGAGCAGATCTCCCGTATTGTGGTCGAAGATCAGGGGGGCGCGGAATGCGCCCAGTCGAGCCAGGGGCTTTTCGGGGTCCGGGTGGATTCGTTTCGCCAGGGAGGGCTCGAGCAGATAGCCGAATTCATACCCGAGCCAGCCCGCCAGATACAACCCTTGCGCCAGGAACTCCTCGGCCTGCCGGAAAAACCGGCTTGGGTCGTCATGGGCGTAGCAGGCCAGGTGTGCCACGGGGTTGTGAAAGAAATAGGAGCGGGACTCCTCCGGTGTTACCCTGCTGGTCTCAAGGAAAACGCACTCCTCCTCGGCGGCCGCCATGGCCATGATCCGGGCTAGGGTCTCGTCTGTCAGGGGGCAAGGCATACGGGGCATTTTCACAATGGTTTCCGGGTCGGGGGACGGAGATGTCCCTGTCTGAAAAGTTACTCCTTACCGATTCGCGGGAAGTTAAGCAAGGTAAAAAGATGGCAGGAGCCAGGGGATTGCGGCTTTCTTTGCGATTTTTGGCGGCACAGGCGCACTTCATCTTGCGGGAACAATAGGAATATTTTATAAAACCAGAAGCTGGTTCTCTGCCGGCATGTTTCCGTGTGGATAAAAATTGCTCGTTGCCGGGCTTGGTTTGACAATTTCTATGGAGGGTTGTGCGTTATGTTGATTAAAGACTGGATGGCGAAAGACGTCCTGACCGTGGATGAGAATACCTCTCTGATGCGTGCCACCAGGATTTTGAAGGAAAACAGTATTCGCCGTCTGCCGGTTGTTTCCCATGGGAAATTGATCGGGATCGTGACGGATCGGGATGTGAAGGACGCCTCTCCTTCCAAGACGACATCCCTGGATATCCATGAGCTCTATTATCTGTTGTCGGAAATGAAGGTAAAGGACGTGATGACCTCCAATCCGCTTACCCTGAGCGAGGATGATACCCTGGAAAAGGCCGCGCTGGTCATGCTGGAGGATAAGATCTCCGGTCTGCCCGTGGTGGACGGAATGGGGCATCTTGTCGGGCTGCTGAGCGAAACCGATGTGCTGCGAGGCTTCATTCACAGCACGGGCATCAAGGATGGGGCCATTCAGTTTGTTTTCGACCTGCCGGATGCCCCCGGTTCCGTGACCAAGGTCATTGAGAGTCTGCGTAAATTCAATGTCAGGGTCATCAGTATCCTCACCTCGTTCGAGGATGCCCCGGAAGGGAAAAAACGGGTGGCCATCCGCGTGATGATCGGTGATGCAGGGCAGGAAGAGGCGATGGCCAAGGAGCTGCGGGAAACCTTTACCGTGGTGTACCATGGCAAGGACGAGCTGAAAAACATGCCGCGGAAACGGGCTGTCTGACCGTAAATACAGGAAGGCGCGTTATGAGCCGTGTTGCCGGGTTGTCCGGCAGCACGGCTTTTTTTATGGGTTGGGGAGTTCGCTGGTCTCGGGCGGCGCAGGTGTCTCTTCCTTGGTCCAGGGCTGGCTGTCTTCCCTGAAGGCTTCCACGGTAACGCTGCCGCCGACCTTTGTGCCGGGGCGGCCGGTGGCGTTATCCATGGGGAGCATGACAATGCCCGATGGGACAGGGAAGCCCCCGGTTGCAGGGTAGGTCGCCTTGGCCTGATTCATGAAATCAAGCCAGATCGGGGCGGCGGCCAGTCCGCCGGTTTCGGCGTGGCCCAGGGAGATGTTCTGGTCGTGTCCTATCCAGACGCAGGTTGTCAGCTCCGGGGTGTAGCCGACAAACCAGGCGTCCACGTTTTGGTCGGTGGTGCCGGTCTTGCCTGCGGCCGGGGCGCCGAAGCTGCTTATGCCCTTGGCTGTGCCGTCGGTGATGACCCCTTCCATGATGTGGGTCATCTGGTAGGCAATCCGGGGATCAAGGGCCTCGCTGAAGGCCGGGCGCTGTTCTTCCAGCACCTTGCCGTTGCTGTCCACAATCTTAACGATGAAAAGCGTCTGGGGCATCCGGCCGTTGTTGGCAAAGGCGGTGTATGCCCTGGTCATCTCAAGGGGCGAGACGCCCGAGGTTCCCAGGGCCATGGAGAGATCCTTGACCAGGGGAGAGGTGATTCCCATCCGCCTGGCCAGGTCAATGGTGTTGGTTGCCCCGACCTGCTGCAGGATCTTGATGGTGGGGATGTTCCGCGAGTGCACCAGGGCGTTTCTGAAGGAGGTCGGGCCTTCGAATTTATTGTTGTAATTCTTGGGCGCCCAATACTGCATGGAGGTGGCGCCGCGGAACTGAATCGGTTCGTCGACAATCATGGTGGCAGGGGTCATCCCTTTTTCAAGACCGGCGGCGTAGATGAACGGCTTGAAGGCTGAGCCTGCCTGACGGCGGGCCTGGGTTGCCCGGTTGAACTGGCTTTTCTCGAAATCCGTGCCTCCCACCATTGCCCGGACATAGCCGGTCTTTACCTCCATGGCGATCAGGGCGGCCTGGGGCAGGGTGGCGGTGTTTTTGCCCTGGCGGATGGCCCATTTGGCCGTGCCGCGTTTTATGGCCATGTTGGCGGCCTTCTGCAGGTCTTGGTCAAGGGTGGTGTAGATGCGGAGTCCGCCGGTCAGGAGGGCCTCGCTGCCATACTTGCTTTCAACATAGGCCTTGACGTGTTCAATGAAATAATTGTTTTCAATCGGCCCTTCCTTGGCCGGATTCCAGAGCAGGGTCTTTTCATACGCCTTCTGCGCGGCGGTCGGGGTGATATAGCCTTCTTCCGCCATGCGGTTCAGGACGTAGAGTTGCCTGTTCTTGGCCAGCTTGAAGTTGCGAAACGGGGAATAGCGGCTTGGCGCCTGCGGCAGTCCGGCCAGGAGGGCGATTTCCGCAAGGTTCAGATCCTGAACCCGTTTGTCGAAGTATATCTGGGCCGCGGCCTCAACCCCATAGGCGCTGCTGCCAAGGTATATCTGGTTGAGGTAGATATGGAGGATTTCTTCCTTGCTGAGGGCGGTGTCGATCCGGTAGGCGAGAATTGCTTCCTTGATCTTGCGGGTGTAGGTTTTCTCCGGGGTGAGCAGGAGCGCCCTGGCGACCTGCTGGGTTATGGTGCTGCCCCCCTGGCCACGTTCCCCGGAACGAATATTGTGGAGAAGCGCCCGGATGATCGACCAGGCATCAACTCCGCTGTGTTGGTAAAACCGGGAATCTTCCGCGGCCACAAAGGCCTGGGGGAGCAATTCCGGCATGGCGGAGAGCGGGACGAGGGTCCGGTTTTCTTTTGAGACGTAGGTGATCGGCTGTTTGGCCGAGTCGTAGATGATGGAGGCCATGTTCGGCTGGTAATGCTTCAGGGAGCCGATTGCCGGGATGTCAAGGGAGATAAAGACGTACAGCGCCGCCCCCAGACCGACGGTCATGGCGAGGCCGATGGAGAGCAGGAAGATGGTGAGCTGGACGTGGGTCCAGATTCGCATTGAAGGATTGGCGTTGTTATGCACGGCAGACACTGGGGATCCATTATTAATGAAACGGCACGGGGCGATGCCGGTTTCGCTACGGTATTGTCAGCGAAAGATAATACAGGGTTAGCCCGGCAAGGTCACTACATTTCTTAATAAAGGGCCGCTGGAGGGGAGGAAGAAAAAAAGGATCCAGGGCCGCCACCGAGGATCCTTTGCAGGGAGGGGGGGATTGAGTCCGCGTGCGCGGAAAGACAGAAGGTCGTTTGTCTTGTTACTCGCATGGCAGGAGAACCATGTTGTCCCTGCCGTATCACTTAGCAATGTGCGTGCCATTGATGCTTTCGGCGTTGTTTTATTGTTCGGGGATAATCTCATATCCTGTTGTTTCAATATGTTACAGCGCTTTCGGTGGTGTGTTTTTTGGGTTGTCTTGATTTGCTTCCGCGGATATAGTTGTACGCCGATGGCTTATTTTGATCCCACACGCGGATTGCGGTGGGATCATTTTTTGCCAATTGTGGTGATGTTGTCCTGGTGCCGTGCCGGAGGGGTTCTTGGGGTGAATACCGGCAGGCTGTCTCTGGCCCTTTGTTGGCTGTTCATCGCTATCAGTTTGTTTTTGCGTGCCGATTGCGCGCTTTGTTCGGTCGGCTAACCTTGCAGGAAAATGGAATATTGCGCCCTCCTGTTTATGGACACTTGGATATTGGGCTAAATATGCACGATAAAAATATCAAAAATGGGAATATCTAAAGAATAAGAACTTGACAATGGCTTTTTCCATTTTGTAGATTGAGGATAACAGTATTGGGCTCGGGTGGTTTCTCCTTGCGGAGCGCCCTGAAGGTTTTTACCGATTAAACAACACACAAAGGAGGGTCGCGGGGAAGGGAATATTGTCTGGTAAATCGCAGCAGTGATCCGTCCGGGACCGCCATTCCGTTCGGATCGACGATGAACCGAAAGCCTGGAAGATCAGGTCGTTTGATTGAGGAGAAAAAAATGGAAGGTCTACTTTTTTTAATTTTCTGGATCGGAGGTGCAACGCTCCATACCGTATTTGATCTCAAAATCAAACCGTTGATCCAGGCCAATGAGGAAACATTGCCATGAAGCCCTCTTGTGGAGGCTAGCGAGTAAGGTTTCCGTCATTCTGGGTCGCAAGATTAACGATTAAATTACGCACAAGGAGAGTTGTCCCATGAACAATTTCTTAGCTGATGTATTGCCGCAGGAGGGTGGCCTGGTTGCCAGCCCCTCGCGTTCCTACAACGTCACCATTGCCATCGGCGGCCTGCTCGCTGCCCTTGGTCTTGCCGCCGGGCTGCATTCCATGTATGCCGGCCATGAGCACACCTTCGGCGTCACCCGGGATGTTCCCTGGGGGCTGCTGATCGCCACCTATGTTTTCTTCGTGGTCAGTTCAACCGGTTTGTGTCTGATTTCCTCCATCGGTCATGTTTTTGGTCTTGAGGCGTTCAAACCCATTGCCAAGCGTTCCGTGTTCATGGCCATCGTCACCATCGTCGCCGGTTTTTTCGTGATCGGGTTCGAGATCGAAAATCCCTGGCGGATGCCCATCTATAATATGTTGTCTCCCAACCCCACCTCCAACATCTGGTGGATGGGAACCCTCTACGGCGCCTATCTCTTCTTCATGGTAGTCGAGTTTGCCCTGTTGCAGATGGAGAAGCACAAGACCGCCGGGATGTTCGGCCTGCTGGGTTTGGTTTCCGGTATCGCCGCCCACAGCAACCTCGGCGCGGTTTTTGGTCTGCTTTCCGGCCGTGAGTTCTGGCATGGGCCGTACATGCCCATCTATTTCATCACCTCCGCCATGATGTCCGGTTGCGCCGCGGTTATTTTCTTTCACTACCTCGGCTACCGGGCCAACGGCTGGAAGATGAGCGAGAAACTGGAAAGCTCCCTGATGGCCACGGCAAAATTGGGGGCAACCCTGATCGCGGTGATCATGTTTTTCACCACCTGGAAGATGATCTCCGGCATCAGCGGTCAGCCGCCGGGAAAGTATGAGGCCATGATGGCTCTGGTAAGCGGTCCCTATGCGATCAATTTCTGGCTCGGCGAGGTCATGCTCGGCATGGTTATTCCCTTTGCCATGATCCTGGCCGCCCGTGCCAAAAACCTGCCTGTTCTTTTCTGGGCTTCGGTGTCCAGTGTTATCGGCATCTTCTTCATGCGCTACGATCTGGTCGTGGTTGGGCAGATCGTGCCTTGGTACAGCGAGTTCGGGGTTGTCGATATGCCTCATTTGCTCACCTACACTCCGTCCTTGCACGAGATTGTGATCACTGCAGGGGCAATGGGGCTTTGCGCCATGGGATTTTTCATGGGCGAGCGGCTTTTCAGGGGGCATCTGTCCGAGGATCACTAAGCACGCGGAGGAGAAGGATATGGTGGCCAAGAAAAAAACGGCCATCCAGCCTTTGCGGCCTGATTTGCCGATTTACCCCATAGGGGTGGCAGCAAAGCTGTTGGATGTTCATCCGAGAACACTTCGTATCTACGAGGCAGAAGGGCTGGTTCATCCCCAGCATACAGGATCCCGGCGGCTGTATTCCTTGAATGACATAAAGTGGGTATCATGTGTACGATCCATGATTCACGATCAGGGGATCAGCATTCCGGGGTTGAAAAGGTTGTTGACCCTTGCGCCATGCTGGGAGATTGCGGAATGTCCCAGCGAGGTTCATGAAACCTGTGAATGTCTTTGTGACAAGGCTGTGCCGCGGTCGTTGCGTGTCGCGGGCGATGAGGTGGCCGAAAAAAAAGCCAAGGCGGCCGACCGGGCCAAGGAAAATACCGGTTCCGGCCGCAAGAAGCTGGTCGGGCGCAGTTGATACAACTTGTGGTTAACGAATAGAAAAAGGCCGGAGAGGATTTCTCTCCGGCCTTTTTTTGTCTTTTTCGAGGAATCCACGGAGAGGGGGGCGTGTTTGGCCTTTTGATGGGCCGTCTCTCCCTGCGCAAGGAGGCTTGAGGGAACAAAATATCTTGACACGGGAAGAAGAACGCCATATTTTCGGAGTGAATATTCATTCCGCACGAGGTGAAGGATGGCCATTTCCGAAAAACGTCAAGAGATACTCCACGCGGCATTGGAACTGATTGCCGAGCATGGTTTCCATGGCGCCCCCATCGCCGCCATTGCCGAGCGGGCCGGCGTGGGGGCGGGGACCATCTATCGCTATTTTGAAAACAAGGACGTGCTGATCAACGAATTGTTTCAGGAGTTGCATGATAGAATCTGCACCGGGCTCCTGGAAGGGTACGGGACGGATAGGCCGCTCCGGGAGCGGTTTGTCCATCTGAGCACGGCGCTGCTCCGCTACTTTATCGATAACCCCCTGGAATTCCGTTTCATTGAGCAGTATCTCAACTCGCCCTATGGCAACGCGTTTCGCCGCGTCCGGCTCATGGGGGCCGGCGAAGAGGATGATGATCCGTACCGCCACCTCCTGGAAGAGGGGGTGGCCCGGCGGATTGTCAAGGATCTCCCGCTGGTGGTGCTTTTCGCCCTGGCGTTCGGCCCGCTCCTTGCGGTGGCCCGGGATCATATCCTTGGATTTGTCGCATTGAACGAGGTGTTGCTCGTGCAGACCGTTCAGGCCTGCTGGGACGGGATCAAAAGGTAAGAGCATATCGAGGGAAACGTTCACCTCTGTGTTTGGCCGTAAATTTCTTCCCGTCCCCGGCGTATCGGTTCGATGTGCCGGGGACGGGAAGCCGTTCAATTCCGTTGAGGTTTATAGTGATGAACACCATTGGTAAAGTCAAACTGATCACCCTGGCAGGACTCTTGATCGGCACGTGCGCCATAACCGGGTGCAAGCAGCACTCCTCCCCGGGAGGGGCGCCGTCGGCCGTCGGCCCCCCCGAGGTGGGGATTGTGGCCATAACCACCGCACCGGTCACCTTGACCATGGAGCTGTCGGGCCGGATAACGCCCCACCTGATTGCCGAGGTGCGTCCCCAGGTGGGAGGGATCATCCAAAAAAGGCTGTTTACCGAGGGTTCAGACGTGAAGGCCGGGCAGGTGCTGTATCGGATCGATCCTGCCACCTATCAGGCCGCCTACGCCAGTGCCAAGGCAGCCCTGGCCAGGGCCGAGGCCAATCTTGTTCCGGCCCGGCTCAAGGAGGAGCGTTTCCGGGAGTTGGTGGCAATCAATGCCGTGAGCAGGCAGGATTATGATGATGCCGTCGCAATGCTCAAGCAGGCCGAGGCTGACGTGGCGGCCAATCAGGCGGCGGCCGAAGCCGCTCGTATCAATCTGGACTATACCGGCATAAAAGCGCCGATATCCGGGCGGATCGGGCGCTCGGCCATAACCGACGGGGCGCTGGTCACGGCGAACCAGGCGGCGCCTGTGGCCACGATTCAGCAGCTTGATCCCATCTACGTGGACGTGACCCAATCCAGCGCCGAGCTGCTCCGCTTGAAGCGAAATCGTGCCGCCGGCGAGATCAGGGGAAAGGATGCCGATCAGGCAAAAGTCCGGCTGCTGCTGGAAGATGGCAGCTCCTATCCGCAAGAGGGGATCCTGAAGTTCAGCGAAGTGAGCGTGGACCAAAGCACCGGTTCCGTCACCCTGCGGGCGCTTTTCCCCAACCCGGAGCAACTGTTGCTGCCCGGCATGTTTGTCCGCGGCATCGTGCAGGAGGGGGTCAGCGAACAGGCGATCCTGGTGCCGCAGCGCGGGGTGAGCCGTAATCCGAAGGGCGAGGCCATGGTCATGGTGGTCGGCGCCGAGGAGAAGGTGGAGCCGCGGGTCATCAAGGTTTCCCGGACGGTCGGGGACAACTGGCTGGTGAGTGAAGGGCTCAAGGCGGGCGACCGCGTGATCCTGGAAGGGATTCAGAAGGCGCGGCCGGGAACCCAGGTCAAGGCGGTGCTGTTCGGCGTCAAGCCGGACTCTTCCCCTGCCGGTGCTCCGCAGCCCCCGGCTGTTACAAAGTAAAGGAGTCGCTCCATGCCTCGATTTTTCATCAACCGCCCGATCTTTGCCTGGGTCATCGCCATCATGGTCATGCTGGCCGGCCTGCTGGCGATCAAGACCTTGCCGGTCTCCCAGTATCCGCCCATCGCTCCGCCCCAGATAACGATCAATGCCAGGTATCCGGGCGCCTCGGCCCAGACCGTGCAGGATACCGTCACCCAGGTCATCGAGCAGAAGCTCAACGGCATCGACAACCTGATCTATATGTCCTCCGCCAGCGATTCATCCGGGACGGTGGCCATCAACCTGACCTTCAAGGCCGGCACCGACCCGAACATCGCCCAGGTCCAGGTGCAGAACAAACTGCAACTGGCCACGCCGCTCTTGCCACAAATCGTGCAGCGGCAAGGTATTTCGGTGGTCAAATCCACCAAGAACTTTCTGCTCATCATTGGGTTGGTCTCGGAAGACGGCTCCATGGACCGAAACTCCCTGACTGACTACATGGTCTCCAACCTCCAGGACATCATCAGCCGGGTGGAAGGGGTGGGCGAATTGCAGCTGTTCGGCTTCCAGAACGCCATGCGGATCTGGCTGAATCCTGCCAAGCTCAACAGCTTCCACCTGACCACCAACGAGGTGATCGCGGCGTTGCAGGCTCAGAACGCCCAGGTTTCGGCCGGTCAGTTCGGCGGCACCCCTGCGGTGCCCGGGCAGCAACTCAACGCCACCATCACGGCCCGCACCCTGTTGCAGACCCCGGAGCAGTTCGATGCCATCATCCTGCGCACCAACAGCGACGGCTCCACGGTCCGGCTGAAGGATGTGGCCGAAAGCAAGATCGGCACGGAAAACTACGATATCCAGTCGCGCTACAAGGGCAAACCCATGGGCGGCATGGCGATCCGGCTCGCCGCCGGGGCCAACGCCCTGGATACCGGGGACCGGGTCAAGGCCAAGATGGCGGAGCTGTCGAAATACTTTCCCCCCGGCATGAGGGTGGTTTACCCCTACGACACCACTCCCTTTGTCAAGATCTCCATGGAAGAGGTGGTCCAGACCCTGATCGAGGCGGTCTGCCTGGTCTTTATCATCATGTTCCTTTTCCTCCAGAACTTCCGGGCCACCCTGATCCCCACCATCGCGGTGCCGGTGGTTTTGCTGGGAACCCTCGGGGTGCTGGCGGCCAGCGGTTTTTCCATCAACACCCTGACCATGTTCGCCCTGGTCATCGCCATCGGCCTGCTGGTGGACGACGCCATCGTGGTGGTGGAAAACGTGGAACGGATCATGTCCGAGGAGGGGTTGCCGCCGCGGGAGGCGACCATCAAATCCATGGGCCAGATCACCAGCGCTCTCTGGGGCATCGCCACCGTGCTGACCGCGGTCTTCGTGCCCATGGCCTTTTTCGGCGGCTCCACCGGCGTCATCTATCGCCAGTTCTCCATCACCATCGTCTCCTCCATGATCCTTTCGGTGCTGGTGGCCATGATCCTGACCCCGGCCCTGTGCGCCACCCTGCTCAAGCCGGTGGCCCAGGGACACGAGCCGGGAGAATCGGGCTGGTTCAAGGGATTCTTCCACTGGTTCAACACCTGGTTCGAACGGCGCAGGGATCAATACGAAAGACTCGTCGGCCGTTCCTTTGGCAAGCCGGTGCGCTACCTGGTGGTTTACGGCGGTATTGTGGCGGCCATGGTCTTCTTTTTCCTGCGGCTCCCCACCGCCTTCCTGCCGGACGAGGATCAGGGGTTCATCATCTGCCAGGTCCAGTTACCGGCCGGCGCCACCCAAGAACGGACCATGAAGGTGATCGAGCAGCTGGAGCACCATTTTCTGGAGCGGGAAGCCAAGTCAGTGGAAGCGATCATCACCGTGGCCGGGTTCAGTTTCGCCGGTCGCGGCCAGAACATGGCCCTGGCCTTTGTGCGGCTCAAGGACTGGAAGCTGCGCAAGTCCAAGGAGCTGAAGGCCCCTGCTGTTGCCGGCCGGGCCATGCAGGCCTTTTCGCAGTTTCGTGACGGCATGGCCTTTGCCTTCTCGCCTCCGGCGGTGGTGGAGTTGGGGCAGGCCAACGGCTTCGATTTCCAGCTGCAGGATCGCGGCGGCTTGGGACACGACAAGCTGATGGAGGCGCGTAACCAATTGTTGGGGATGGCCAAGGAGAATCCCAGGCTGATTGCCGTCCGCCCCAACGGTCAGGACGACTCCCCCCAGTTCAAACTCGACATCGATGATGTGCGGGCCGGAGCCCTGGGGCTTTCCCCGGCCGACATCAATGAGGTTCTGGCAACCGCTTGGAGCAGTTCCTACGTGAACGACTTCATCGAAAACGGCCGGGTCAAGAAGGTCTATGTCCAGGCCGACGCCAAGTACCGGATGCTACCGGAGGACATCAACCGCTGGTATGTCCGCAACGCCAAGGGCGAGATGGTGCCGTTCTCGGCCTTTGCCACCGCGCATTGGCAGTACGGTTCCCCTCGCCTGGAGCGGTATAACGGCATTCCCTCCGCGCAGATCATGGGGCAGGCGGCCCCTGGTGTCAGCACCGGCGAGGCGATGGCCGAGATGGCGAAGATGGCTGCCAAGCTGCCGCCCGGGATCGGGTATGAGTGGTCCGGCCTCTCCTACGAGGAAAAACAGGCCGGTAAACAGGCGCCGGCCCTGTATGCCATCTCGCTTCTGGTGGTGTTTTTGAGTGTGGCGGCCCTGTATGAGAGCTGGACCATCCCCTTTGTCAATATGCTGATGCTGCCGCTGGGGCTGGTGGGAGCGGTTACCGCGGTCACCATGCGGGGGCTGCCCAACGATATTTATCTCCAGATCGGGTTGCTCACCACCGTGGGGCTTTCGACGAAAAACGCCATCCTGATCATCCAGTTCATCAAGGAGCAGATGCATCAGGGCCATGAGCTGGTTGAGGCCACCCTGGCGGCGGTGAAGATCCGGTTAAGGCCAGTCATCATGACCTCGCTGGCCTTCTTCTTCGGCACCTTGCCGTTGGCTCTCACCCGCGGGGCAGGGGCCGGGGCGCAAAACGCCATCGGCACCGCCGTTACCGGCGGGCTGCTTTCGGCGACCTTCATCGATTTGATCTTCATCCCGTTTTTCTTTGTCCTGGTTTCCCGACGCTTTGCAGGAAGGCAGCCACCGCCACAATCACCGGCTGATCCCAATGTTCCGGAGGTGCAGTGAGATGAAAGTAAAGACCACCCCCCTGTGTCTGTCCGTGTTCGTATTGCTTTGCCTGGGCGGCTGCACCATGGCCCCCGGGTATGCCAGGCCGGAACCGCCGGTGCCGGCCGGATGGCCAAGCGGCCCGGCGTATCACGAACAGAGATGCAATCAATCCGACCCGGAAGTGGCCGATCTTCCCTGGCAAACATTTTTTGTCGATGAGCAATTGCAGAAGCTGATCACCCTGGCCCTCGCCAATAACCGCGACCTGCGTATTGCCGCCCTCAATATCGAGCGGTCGCGGGCCCAGTACCGGATCCAACGGGCCGAGTTGTTGCCGCGGATCGACGCCACCGGCGCCGGCAGCAAACAGAGAATTCCGGAAACCCTCTCGTCCACCGACCAGGCCGAAACCGTCAAGCAGTACAGCGCCGGCCTCGGGGTCAGCGCCTATGAACTCGACCTGTTCGGCCGGGTGCAAAGCCTGAAGGATCAGGCTCTGGAGCAGTATCTCGCCACCGAACAGGCCCGGCGCACGGTGCAGATCAGTCTGGTGGCCGAGGTGGCTACCAATTATCTGAATCTGGCCGCCGACCGCGAGCGGCTGCATCTGGCCCAGGAGACCCTCACGGCCCAGCAGGCCACCCACCAACTGATAAAACGGCGCTTTGAGGTGGGGGCCGCCTCCGAGCTGGATCTGCGGCAGGTGCAAACCCGGCTGGATGCGGCGCGGGTGGATGTCGCCCGTTACACCACGCTGGTGGCGCAGGACGAAAACGCGCTTAATCTGGTGGTCGGCGCCACGGTTCCGGCCGAATTGCTCCCGCGGGCGCTTTCCGAAAACCTTGCCGGTGTGCAGGATATCGCCCCCGGCATGCCCTCCGAGGTGCTGCTCCGGCGTCCCGACGTCCTGGCGGCCGAAAACCAGCTCAAGGAGTTCAACGCCAACATCGGCGCGGCCCGGGCCGCCTTTTTTCCGCGCATTACCCTGGTCGGCTCCGCCGGGGTCGGCAGTGATGAGCTGTCCGGCCTTTTTACCTCCGGCTCGGGCGCCTGGGCCTTTGCCCCGAAAATTGTGCTGCCGATCTTTGATGCAGGCTCACGATGGGCCGGCTTGAAGGTGGCGGAGGCGGATCGGGATATCGCCGTGGCTCGCTACGAGAAAGCGATCCAGACCGCCTTCCGGGAAGTGGCCGACGCCCTTGCCCAACGGGGAACCATCGACGAGCAGCTGGCGGCGCAGCAGTCGCTCACCGACGCCACCGCCGCAAGTCATCGTCTCTCTCAGGCCCGTTACGAAAAAGGGGTGGACAGCTACCTGGCCGTGCTCGATTCCCAGCGGTCGCTCTATGGCGCGCAACAGGGGTTGATCGCCACCCGTTTGACGCGGCTGCTGAATCTGGTAACATTGTATAAAGTACTGGGTGGCGGTGGAGAAATCACGCCTGCTCCACAGACTCGGTGATCCGCTGCCGGGGTGGAGAACCACCTGTGTAGCCGGAGGGCGTCATGAAACCATCCAGGCTGGCTTTCTATATCGCTCTCGCCTTACTCGCCATTGCGGTGGCATGCTCCATGCTGGCCAAGGAACCAGCGCCGGACTGGCCGATCAATCTGATTCATCTGCTTTTCAAGCACTGAGGTACTGACGGGTTGTTACCCCCTCCCAAGGCCGGAAAAGGAACTTTGTTATGGCAGGGCAATGGAAAAGATGGTTGATCGGGATTGCCGGGCTGCTGGTTCTGGCTGTCTTGGGAGGCGTTGGCTGGCGGATGTTTGCCGACAGAGGCCTGGAAACCGGCCTTGTCAGCGGCAACGGCCGGATCGAAGCGGTTGAGGTCGATGTCGCCGCCAAGACACCAGGTCGGATCAAGGACATTCTGGTAAACGAAGGGGATTTCGTCACTGCCGGGCAGATCGTCGCGCGCATGGATACCGGGGTGCTCGAGGCCCAGCGCCGTGAGGCCGAAGCGTATCTGCGCAAGGCGGAAAGCGGTGTCGCGACCGTGCAAAGCCAGGTGGTGCAGCGCCAAAGCGAGAAGGCCGCCGCCTTGGCGCTGCTCGCGCAACGCGAGGCGGAACGTGATGCGTCCCAAAAACGGTTGTCGCGTTCGGAACCCCTGGCCGGCACCGGTGCCGTTTCCATCCAGGAGCTGGACGATGATCGCGCCCAGGCCTTGAGCGCCGAAGCGGCGATCCGGGCGGCAAAAGCCCAGATCGCGGCGGCGGAAGCAGCGATTGGCACCGCCGAATCCCAGGAGGTTGAGGCGTTGTCGGTTGTCGATGCGACACGGGCCACGATCGAGCGGCTCCAGGCGGATATTGACGATAGCGCGTTGAAGGCGACCCGTGACGGCCGCGTGCAATACCGCATTTCCCAGCCCGGCGAGGTGGTTGCCGGTGGGGGCAAGATCCTCAACCTGCTCGACCTGGGCGATGTGTACATGACCTTCTTTTTGCCATCCGCCATTGCGGGCCGGGTCGCGATCGGCTCCGAGGTACGGTTGGTACTCGATGCCGCCCCGGATTACGTCATCCCGGCCACGGTTTCCTTTGTCGCCGACGTGGCCCAGTTCACCCCCAAGACCGTGGAAACCGCCAGCGAACGGCAGAAGCTGATGTTCCGGGTCAAGGCGCAAATCACCCCGGAGCTGCTCAAGAAACATATCCATAAAGTCAAAACCGGCCTGCCGGGCATGGCCTATGTCCGGCTCGATCCGCGGAGTGAGTGGCCTGCCACTCTCCAGGTGAGGCTTCCGCAATGACCGGCGGCCAGGCGATTCCTTCCTCTGTTGCGGCAGGAATCGCGCCGGTCGCGCGTTTAACCGATGTCAGCTTGCGTTACGGCAAGACGCTTGCCTTGGACGGGGTCACCCTCGATCTGCCAACAGGGAAGATGATCGGTCTGATCGGGCCGGACGGGGTCGGCAAATCCAGTCTCTTCTCGCTGATCGCCGGTGCCCGCGTCATTCAGGCCGGCCAGGTCGAGGTGCTGGCCGGGGATATGGCTGAAGCGCGCCACCGGAAAATTGTCTGTCCGCGCATTGCCTACATGCCCCAAGGCTTGGGCAAGAACCTCTACGCCACCCTGTCGGTATTCGAAAACATCGATTTCTTCGGCCGTTTGTTCGCCCAGGACAGCGGCGAACGGCAGCGCCGCATCGACGACCTGCTCGCGAGCACCGGCCTGGCCCCTTTCCGGGACCGCCTGGCTGGCAAACTTTCCGGCGGCATGAAGCAAAAACTCGGACTCTGCTGCGCGCTCATCCACGACCCCGATCTGTTGATCCTCGATGAACCCACCACCGGGGTTGATCCGCTCTCTCGGCGGCAGTTCTGGGAGCTGATCGGCCGCATCCGCGCCGGGCAACCCGGCATGAGCGTGCTGGTGGCCACCGCCTACATGGAAGAGGCAGCCCGCTTTGATTGGCTGGTGGCCATGGATGGCGGGCGAGTGCTGACTTGTGGCACTCCCCGGCAACTGCTGGAGCGCACAGCGAGCGAGACCCTGGAGGACGCCTTCATTGCCCTGCTGCCGGAAGAAAAACGCGCCGGCCACCAACCGGTACGGATCCCGCCACGCGAAACGGATGGCGAGGAGATCGCGATCGAGGCAAAGGGTCTGACCATGCGTTTCGGCGACTTCACTGCGGTGGACCGGGTGAGTTTCCGCATCGCCCGGGGCGAGATCTTCGGCTTTCTCGGCTCCAACGGCTGCGGCAAGACAACGACCATGAAGATGCTCACCGGCCTGCTGACGGCCAGCGATGGGGAGGCCTGGCTATTCGGCCAGCCGATAAACCCCAGGGATCTCGAAACCCGTCGGCGGGTCGGCTACATGACCCAGTCCTTCTCGCTCTACTCCGAGCTGACCGTGGAGCAGAATCTGACCCTCCATGCCAGGCTCTTCAGCGTCCCGGCCGACCGGATCCCCGGCCGCGTAGAAGAAATGGCCAACCGTTTCGGCCTGAGCGGGGTCATGGTCGCGCTGCCCGACAGTCTCCCCCTGGGGCAACGCCAGCGGCTCTCCCTGGCGGTGGCGATGATCCATCGCCCGGAGATGCTGATCCTCGATGAACCCACCTCAGGGGTTGACCCCATCGCCCGCGATGGTTTCTGGCAAATATTGGTTGACCTCGCCCGCCGCGACCGGGTCACCATCTTCATCTCCACCCATTTCATGAACGAAGCCGAACGCTGCGATCGTATCTCGCTGATGCACGCAGGCCAGGTGCTGGTCAGCGACAGGCCCGCCGCCCTGATCGAAAAACGGGGGGTAACTACCCTGGAAGAGGCCTTTATTGGCTATCTGGAAGACGTTGTGCCCGAGAGTGAGACCTCCGGGTTGTCAACCACTGCGGCGATGCTCCCTTCCTCGTTGCCGCCAGGCGGCGCAACCATTTTCGGCAAAAGAATCGGCTGTAACCTTCGCCGTCTGTTCAGCTACAGTCGGCGTGAGGCGCTGGAGCTGCGCCGGGATCCGATTCGTGCCACCATGGCGCTCCTCGGCAGCGTCATCCTGATGTTGATCATGGGGTACGGGATCACCCTGGATGTGGAGGATCTGACTTTCGCCGTGCTTGATCGCGACCAGACCGCGACCAGCCGCGACTATGCGCTCAATCTCGCGGGTTCGCGGTATTTCAGCGTTCATGCGCCAATTGGTGATTACACCGAGCTGGACCGGCGCATGCGGACCGGCGAGATCAGCCTGGCCTTGGAGATACCCCCGGGTTTTGCCCGCGACCTGGGGCGCGGGACCCCGGTGGCGATCGGCGCCTGGATCGATGGCGCCATGCCGCAGCGGGCCGAAACCATTCAGGGCTATGTGCGCGGCATGCATGCCCACTGGCTGGCCGAAATGGCCGCGCGCAAGCTTGGCCAGTCCCGTTCCGCCGGTCTGATCAACATCGAAACCCGGTTTCGCTACAATCCCGATGTCAAGAGTATGGTCGCGATGGTGCCGGCGGTGATTCCCCTCTTGCTCTTGATGATTCCGACGATGCTCACGGCGCTGAGCGTGGTGCGGGAAAAGGAGCTTGGCTCCATCGTCAACCTCTATGTCACGCCGGTTACCCGGCTTGAGTTTCTGCTCGGCAAACAACTGCCCTACATCGGCCTGGCAATGGTGAATTTTTTGTTCATGTCTCTGCTTGCCGTGACCGTTTTCGGTGTGCCGATGAAGGGGAGCTTTCCCGCCTTATCCGTCGCTGCGCTGCTGTATGTAACTTCGGCCACCGCCATGGGCTTGTTGTTCTCCACCTTTGTGCGCAGCCAGATTGCGGCCATCTTTGGCACGGCCGTGCTCACCCTCCTGCCTGCCGTACAGTTCTGCGGCATGACCTCCCCGGTTTCCGCTTTGGAGGGGCTGGGCAGGATGATCGGCAATGTCTATCCCACCACCTATTTCCTGGTCATTGCCCGTGGAACATTTGCCAAGGGGCTTGGTTTCGCGGACCTGCAGGCCTCCTTTCTTCCGCTGATCCTGGCCGTTCCGTTGCTGATCGGGCTATGCACGCTGTTGTTGCGGAAACAGGAGGTCTGAAGATGCGGATCGACACCATCCGGCAACTGGGCATCAAGGAACTGCGCAGCCTGGGCCGTGACCCGATCATGCAAGCGTTGATCGTCTTTGCCTTCACGGTTGCGGTGTATTCGGGCGCCACGGCCATGCCGGAAACCCTCAACAAGGCGCCGGTCTCCATCGTTGACGAAGACCGGTCGCCGCTCTCGGCGCGTATCGTTGACGCCTTTTCTCCCCCGTATTTTGTCCCGCCGGTGCTGATTACTCAAGCCGAGATGGATGCCCGGATGGATGGTGGCCTCGATACCTTCGCCTTGAACATTCCCCCGGGGTTCCAGCGTGACCTGCTGGCAGGAAGACAACCAGCGGTTCAGTTGAATGTCGATGCGACCCGTATGAGCCAGGCCTTTACCGGCAGCGGTTATATTCAAACCATGATCACCAGCGAGGTAACCGAATTCGTCCAGGGGTATCGAGGGATTGCCGCGCCGTCGGTCGATCTCGAACTGAGGGCTCGCTTCAACCCCTCCCTGACCCAAGTCTGGTTCGGCGCGGTGATGGAGGTTATCAACAACATCACCATGCTCTCCATCGTCCTCACCGGCGCCGCCCTGCTTCGGGAACGGGAGCATGGAACCATTGAACATCTGCTGGTCATGCCGGTGACGCCTTTTGAGATCATGACGAGCAAAATCTGGTCCATGGGGCTGGTGGTTCTTGGCGCCTGCGCCTTTTCCCTGGTCTTTGTGGTGCAGGGGCTGCTGGCGGTGCCCATTGAAGGCTCGATCGTCCTTTTTTTGTTCGGCGCCGCGCTGCACCTGTTCGCCACAACCTCCATGGGGATTTTCATGGGCACCATCGCACGCTCGATGCCCCAGTTCGGGCTGCTGGTGATGCTTGTCCTGTTGCCGCTGGAGATGCTCTCCGGCGGGGTCACGCCGCGCGAAAGTATGCCTGAATTTATTCAAATTATAATGCAGATAGCACCGACCACCCACTTCGTCTCGCTTGCCCAGGCGATCCTCTACCGGGGGGCGGGGCTGGATGTTGTGTGGCCGCAATTCATTATTCTTGTTGTGATCGGTGTGGCTTTCTTCGGCATCACGCTGGTCCGCTTTCGCAAAACCATCGGGATGATGGGGTAGGAAGGCAATTCAACCGTTGCCGGCCTTGTGGAAAGTCCCGGAAAGATTGTTGGCGCAAGGTGCCGGTTGCTATTCGAGCTCCTCGCCAAAGGGATTCTTCAATCCATACCGTTCGATCTTCCGGCGCAGGGTGTCCTTCGAAATCCCCAACTCCCGGCAGGTGGTCATCCGCCGCCAGTGATTTCGCTCCAGGGATTGAAAAATCGCCTGTTTCTCGATCTCGTCGAGGGGGAGCGGTTTGTGGAGAGGGATGGCCCCGGGCTGCGGGCTGTCTTGGGCCTTGGGGGCAAAGGGCTCCGGGAGATGTTCCGGCCGGATGAACCCGCCATGGCAGAGGATGAAGGAATACTCGATGATATTCTCCAGCTCGCGGATATTGCCGGGAAAGTTGTAGCGCATGAGAATGCTTAAGGCTTCATCGGAAATCCCGACGATATCCTTGCCCTGCTGGGTGCTGAACTGTTTGACGAAATGTTCGGCGAGCATGGGCACGTCTTCCATGCGCTCCCGCAAGGGGGGGAGAATGATCTTTACCACGTTCAGGCGATAGAAGAGATCTTCCCGGAAGATGCCCTCCTGGACGAGCTGCTGCAGGTTGCGGTTGGTGGCGGCGATGATCCGCACGTCGGCCTTGACCGGTTTGTTGGAGCCCAGGGGTTCGTAGACCTTTTCCTGGAGAACCCGCAGGAGTTTGACCTGGAGGGAGGCGGGGATGTCGCCGATTTCGTCGAGGAACAGGGTGCCTTTTTCCGCGCTGGCAAAGCGGCCCGGCCGGTCGTGTTTGGCGTCGGTGAAGGCGCCGGCCTTGTAGCCGAAAAGTTCCGACTCAAGCAGGGTTTCCGGCAGGGCTCCGCAGTTGACCGCCATGAAAGGGCCTTTGTTGCGCCGGCTCGAGGTATGAATGGCGCGGGCGACCAGTTCCTTGCCTGTTCCCGATTCGCCGAGCACCAGAACATTGCTCTCGCTGTGGGCGATTTCAGGGAGGATGCTGAAGATGCGCTGCATGGATGCGCTCTTGCTGAGAATCTCGCCGAAGGTGTAGCGCCGGGAAAGCTGTTTGCGCAGTTCCGTGACCACGCTGAGATCCCGGAAGGTCTCCACTCCGCCGATGACGTTGCCTTCGTGGTCAAGAAGCGGGGCGGCGCTGATGCTCAAGGGGATCTGCTTGCCTTCGATGTTTCTGACAAAGATGGAGCGATTGGCCACCGGTTTGCCGCTGTAAAGGCTCTGGGCGATGGCGCAGTTTTCTCCGCAGATGCTGGAATGGAACACGTCGCTGCACGACTTGCCGATGGCATCCTGCCGTTTCCAGCCTGTAATCAGCTCGGCCGCCCGGTTGAAGGAGGTGATCTTCCAGCTGCGGTTCACGGTGAACACGCCGTCGGCGATACTTTCCAGAACCAGATCCTTGGTCATGACCGAGGTCAGGTCGCGAAAGGTTTCCACCCCGCCGATCACGTCGCCGTCCGGGTCGGTGAGCGGGGCGGCGCTGATGCTGATCGGAATGGTCTCCCCGTCCTTGCCTTTGATGAATATGGAGCGGTTACCGATGGGCTTGCCGCTTTCCACGCTCTGGGCGAGAATGCAGGCGTCGCCGCAGATGCTGGAGTGGAAAATGGTGCTGCAGGGTTTGCCGAGGATTTCATCCTTGTGCCAGCCGGTGATGTGTTCCGCCGCCTTGTTGAAGGAGGTCAGGTTCCAGTTCCGGTCCACGGTGAAAACACCGTCGGCAATGCTGTCCAGGATGAGATCCTGTTGCAGGCTGGACGTAACATCCCGGAAGGTCTCGACCCCGCCGATAACCTGGCCGTCCGGGTCAACAAGCGGTGAGGCGCTGATGCTGATGGGAATGGTCCTGCCGTTTTTTCCTTTGATGTAGATGGAACGGTTGACAATGGATTTGCCTTCGTTGATGCTCTGAGCCAGAATGCAGTCCGCGCCGCAGATATTGGAGTGGAAGATTTCGCGGCAGGAGATTCCGACCACTTCCGGGGCTGTCCAGCCGGTGATCAGTTCGGCCGCCTGGTTGAACGAGGTGATACGGAAGCGTTTGTCCACGGTGAAAACACCATCGGCAATGCTGTCCAGGACCAGGGGGTAGATTTGCCCGGGATCGCTGGCGTCGCGGAGGGTGATGATGGCGCCGGCGAGCTTGCCGTTCTTGTCGGGAAACGGGATGGCGGTGACCAGGAGGATGATCGATTCATTGTTGTCCGGCTTGTGCATCACGACCCGCAGGCCGTGCATGGCCCGGCCCGAGGCGAGCGGCCCGTACAGGCTGCACAGGGCTTCGAATCTGCCCGTGCCGCTGAAAACGTCCTGGCAACTCTTGCCGAGGGTCTCCCCGGTGGTGAGACCCATGAGTTTTTCAGCTGCTTCGTTGAAGGAGGTGATCTGCCAGTTTTCATTTACGGTGAAAACGGCTTCCTGTACGGCAGGAGCGGAGGGGGATGCGGTTTTGGTGTCCATTAGTTATGAAGTAGTGGGGTTTGTTTGGCCGGCTGATTATTGATTAAGAATCATTCTTGATTCATTAATGGATATAGCAAAAAAAAACAAAGTATGCTTGCGGAAAGGCGAGCACCGGCGTGTTTTTTCTCTTTGGCGGAGAAAGCCTGCCTGGTCGGTCTTTGGCCAATACGGAACCAGGGAAAAGTTTGCCTGGAAACCGCGAAAATTATCTTGACATGCGAGGTTGTCAAGATACAATGCGCTGAATTTATCCATCGGCAATTAACCTGGGGATTAATTGCTTAAGTACCTTCTGGATTATCCGATTCCTGAAGGGTGGAAGAGACCGAGCACCCTTCTGAAATACATTGAGGAGACGTGAGAATGAAGATAGACGATCTTGAAAAACTCGAGAATGAGGGAGTTGAAAACCTTCCTTCCGAGGAGCGCCGCCGATTCCTTCGCTTTGGTTTGGCGGTAACCGGTGTTTTTGTCGGAGGGTCCGTGCTTTCCTTGACCTCCGCCCGTAATGCCGAGAGCGCCATGGGCCCTGTGCCCGCATCCGGGGCTTTCCCTTACAGCCCTCATTACACCATGGTCATGCGGCAAAACCGCTGCATCGACTGCGAACGGTGCATGGAAGCGTGTGTGAAGACCAACAATGTTCCCTCCTATGGCTATCGTACCACCATCCTCCAGCAGGAGCGGGAGATCGGCAAGGGCGTGAAAGAGCGGGTCTTCATGCCGGTGCTCTGCAACCACTGCAACCGGCCGCCCTGTGTCCGGGTGTGTCCCACCACCGCAACCTACAAGGACAAGAAAAACGGCATCGTCATGATGGATTACAAGCGCTGCATCGGCTGTAAGACCTGCATGGCCGCCTGTCCTTACAATGCTCGTTATTTTAAGGAAGAGAACCGGGCGGTTGACAAGTGCAATTTCTGTTTCGACACCCGTCTGTCCAAGGGCGAGAGCAAGACGGCTTGCGCCGCGGCGTGTCCGGCTGGAGTTCGTGTGTTCGGCGATCTTACCGATTACAGCAGTGAGGCATACAAATTGATCCACACGCCTGAGAAGGTTGTTTGGGTTCTTCGGCCTGAAACCGGCGCCATGCCGAACGTGTTCTACATGAATGATTAACCAAACAGCGGAGAGGGCCGTAATGAAACGCAATAATAAGAGCGTAATGAATATGGTGGGCTTGGCGGCCGTGGTTGGCCTCCTTGTTTTTTCCAGCCTGTCCTTTGCAGAGGAAGCCTACGACGAGGACACCTATGGGCCGAAGGCGCCTATTGTCTGGACAAAGCCGGTGAAGGGCGTGGTGTTTCTCCATAAAACCCACACCATGGATGCCGGGCTTTCCTGCGACAGCTGCCATGACAGCATTTTTCAGATGGCTGCCGGCACTGCCGAGCAGAGTGCCGACTTCACCATGGCTTCCCTGTATAAAGGGAAATACTGTGGCGCATGCCATGACGGGCAGATGGCTTTTGCCTCCAACACCCGTTGCGCCACCTGCCATGTGGGGGTGAAAGGGTACAATAAGCTGACCGGCCCCGCGCCCCAGGGCAAGGCTTCCGGCAAGCATTGATTTTCTGATTGTATCCTTCCGCCGCTGCTTGAGCGAGCAGGCGGAAGGAGTTGTGTTCCGTATCGATTTTTTGAAGCGGAAAGCCTGAGCGGTGCTTGGGCTTTCCGCTTTTTTTGTTTCCCCTCTCTTTTTTCGGCGGGATCTGTCGCGGCAGGTCGGTTGCTCGAAAAAATCAAGTGTCCGTCACGGACGTCTCTGTAACGCCTCTTGTCAATTAATAGGTAATCTCTCGCCTTAACGCACGCTGTGTCGAGCCGTGTCCCTCTGTGTTCAGTGGTTGAGGATGCGAGAGGATGCCGCTATCCGTATCCCCGTGCGGTTCTCCTTTCGGTCTGTCGCGGCCATTGCCACGGGTTTTCTCCTGTGAAGATCCTTGAAATGAGATCTGGAAATTCCTCATGGGGGAGTTGCTGCAATCCACGGGCGGCGTATGTTGCGTCGCCATCTGGCTAACTCACTGATTTTAAAAGAATAAAACAGTCGCCGGGTGATTCGGTTGTTTGAAGAGGCAATGGGGGTGGATTTGGCGGTGGGTGTTATCTTTCGTTGGAACTCTTTGTTTGTGCGCTATTTTTTCTGGTTGCGTTCCTTTGTTGTTGTCGGGATTGTTTTGCGCCCACTTTGTTTCGGTGTTTGGATCAAAAAAAGTCCTGCACGTTAAATAAGCTGAAACAGCATGTGTTCGGGAAAGATATGAAATGCACTGTTGTAAAACTCTAACTCCTTGCTTCTCTATGGAAAACTGAAATTTGTGAAGAAAAGAACGCCAGATGCTTCGTTGTGGCACGCACCTTGCTCTGTACCCTAATCGACGAGGATGCTGTGTGGGGAAAGCCCATTGCCGAATAAGCGTATGCACAGACAAGGAGGTGGCCGGGCAGAGTTTGGGAAAAAAATTCTGGAGAGGAAAACTCCTCAATCATCGGGTGGCGGCCCGGAAAGTAGACCTTGCTCCAGAAAAAAACAGCAACTGTTTGGGTACAGGCTGAAATCGAACATTGAAAGATGCTTACAAAAATAACTCCCTGGCCGGGAGTGAGTTGAAACTGAATTGTAATCTGCAGGTAAAAAATCTAAGGGAGGAAAAATCATGTTGAACACATTCTCACTCGCTGAGGTGGCAGAGGAAAAGGTCGCTACCCCGACCGTGACCAAAGCTACCATCCTGTGCGCGATTCTGGCCCTGGTCGGTGTCGGCGCCGGTTTGTATGCCCAGGTAGTCGGGCATGAACACGCTTTTGCCAACACCCGGGAGATGCCTTGGGGTATCCTGATCGCGAATTATGCCTATTTCGCCATCATCTCCACCGGCCTCTGTCTGCTTGCCGTGCTGAGCCACATCTTCGGGCACAACCGTTTGACCGCGCTCGCCAACCGCATGGTGTATCTCTCCATCGTGGTCATCTTCGGCGGGTTCCTTATTATCGGCCTTGAGCTTGAAAATCCCCATCGCATGCTCCTCTACAACATGCTTTCCCCGAACCTGACCTCCAACATCTGGTGGATGGGAACCCTGTACAGCATGGCCGTGGGCTTCATGTTTGTCGAGTTTTACCTGATCCTGACCAAGAAATACTCCCTGGCTGTTACCCTTGGCGTACTTGGCGCCTTGGCTGAGCTTGCGGCCAACACCAACCTGGGAGCGGTATTCGCGACCCTTTCCGCGCGTCCTTTCTGGTATGGTTCCCAGCTGCCCGTCTATTTTCTTGCTTCCGCGGTTATGACCGGTTCCGCCGCGATCATCCTGTTCAGCAACTGGGCCTATAAGATGCGTGGCGAGGAAATGAGCCAGTCCACCCGTGAAGGTCTCCAGGGCGCCGGCAAGGTTATGTTCAGCACCCTCGTGCTGCTTGTCATTGCCACGACCTGGAAGTTCATCGCCGCCTTTGCCGGTGGCGCCGAGGAAGCGCGTCTTGCCGCCCTGAGCCTGATCCAGGGCCCGCTCTCCATGAATTTTTGGGTCTTCGAGACCGTGGTCGGCATGCTTGCCCCCATCGTGATCATGACCCTCTCCCGGATGAAGAGTCAGCAGGCTCTTTCCGCCGCCGCCCTCATGGTGTTGGTCGGTGCGTACTTTCAGCGCTTTGATATCGTGGTCGCCGGCCAGATCGTGCCGATCTACAACGGTTTTGATGAACTGCCGACCTATCTGTCCTACATCCCCTCCGCGGCGGAGTTTTTGATCGCCCTGGGTGGTTTCGGGGTGGTTGGTCTCGGGTTCCTCCTTGGCGAGCGCTTTTTCGGCAAGGCCTTCCGGCCCAGCGGTCATCATTGATCACTTGCCCGCATGAGGCTGAGTAAAGATAAATGACCTCCCGCGGGCGGGATTGCCTGCCCGCGGGAAGCTCAAACCGGAGAAGAGACAATGATATCTGACAATAAGGCAATCTTCACCATAGGGACCGCGGCGAAAATGCTGGAAGTGCATCCGCGGACCTTGAGGATCTACGAGAGGGAAAACCTGATCAAGCCTTTACGGAATGGGCAGTGGCGCTACTACACCATGGATGACATCAAGTGGATTCAGTGCCTGCGGGACATGATCCATGAGCACGGCATCAGCATCGCGGCCATCAAGAAGTTGTTGCAGTACACCCCCTGCTGGAACATTGCCGATTGCTCCTTTGAAAAAAGAAAGCAATGCACGGCCTTTATGTCCAGCGGACTTGTCCCCAGAAAGATCAGCGTGGAACAGAGATCCGGGGATGTTGCCGCCTGAGCGATGGACGGCTGTTTTTCACACAAGGAGAACGACAATGACCACCATTACGCAGTTTTTGGATAAAATCAATCTCAGCGGTTTGGGTGCGGACGAAGCAGTGGGAAGCGTTCCGGCCCGGGTTTCTTTCCGGCAGGTCAGCGAGGCTTTGTGGGGGATTGCGACCTTTGCCCTGTTTCTTCTCCTGGGGCCGTTTTCCGCCATTGCCGCTGTCTGCAGCGTGGTTTCCCTGGCAAAACAAGGCAATGGGGTCGAGCCGGAGGCGATGCTCTGAGGTGAAGCTCCGCAAGGCAAATGGTTTTGCCCTGAAAGATACGGAAGGCGCCGGCCATGATTTCTGTGATCAGGAGTGAGTGACCAGTTGGAGAAGAACAGACTGGTGATTGACCCTTGGTTGCAGGATGGCGTAAGGCAAGAAAAGCTGCTCGATTGAGCAGCTTTTTTTGTCTGTGAAGCAGGCGGCTTATTTGTGGCAGCCGTCACATTTAACCGCGCCCTGGTTTTTGGCCTTGTGGCATCCCAGACAGAGGGCGTGTCCCTGTTTGAAGTCCCATCTCTTGTCCGCCGGAAAGTCGGCGTTTTTGTGACATGCGTCGCACCCAATCTTTGCTTGGTGCTTGGCGTGTGGAAACATCGCCGGCTTCTTGCCCGTTTCGGTCTTCAGAATGATCTCGGCAGGGCCGGGGGGAAGAGGAGGCTCTGGTCCTTTATTCGAGGTTTGTTGCGTTCCATGGGCAGGCGTATTCAGAATAATCAGCATGCAGGCGAGTGCGAGGGGTGAGTATTTCATAGGCGTTGGGGGTATGGTCGGTCCGGCTTCTGTCGTTTATAAAATGGACATAAAAAAAGCTGCCCGTCGAGACTCAACCGAGACTCAACCGAGCAGCTTTTTTTGTTCTACGAAGCAAGAATTACTTGTGGCAATCGGGGCACTTGGTCGGGCCGCCTTTGGCCTTGTGGCAATCCTGGCACAGACCATGGCCTTTCTTCATGTCCCATTTCTTGTCCGCCGGGAAGTTTGCGTTCTTATGGCAAGAATCGCAATCCTGCTTGGCCTGGTGCTTGGCATGGGGGAATACGGCGGGTTTCTTGCCTGCCTCGGTCTTCAGGGTGATATCGGCCGGACCCTTGTCTGCGGCAAGAGCGGAGCCTGCAACGGCAAAGCCGAAAACAAGCGCGAAGGCTGCGGAACAGATAACGGATTTCTTCATTGTTCTTCTCCCTTAATACAGTTGGTTTATAAAATTGGGTTTATGAATCCCCATTCACTTACAAATAATGTTGTTTTATAAACCCACTTGCCAAGCCTTGTCAAGCAGGAAGAATATTTTACTCCGGCCGGATTGTTCCTTGCTGCCGGGGGCTTAACTCAGTTGCCGCCGTAGCTGTGCAGGCCGGAAAGCAGGAAGTTGACGCCATAGTAGGTGAAGATCACGGAGATGAAACCGAGCACCGCCAGCCAGGCGATGCGGCGTCCTCCCCATCCCCTGGTGAATCTGGCATGGAGGGTTGCCGCGTAGACGAACCAGGTGATCAGCGACCAGGTTTCCTTGGGATCCCAGCTCCAGTAGGTGCCCCAGGCGGAGTTGGCCCAGACGGCGCCGGTAATGATGCCGGCGGAGAGCCAGAGAAAGCCGAAGACCAGCGTCTTGTGGATGATATCGTCGATCACCTTGAGTTCCGGCAGGGAGGCGAGGAGGGAGTCGGGGGCCGCGTTCGTCTTCCGGTCCTTGATCAGGTACATGATTCCCATGCCGCAAGCCACGGCAAAGGCCGCATAGCCGACAAAGCAGGTGATGACGTGGGCGATGAGCCAGTTGCTTTGCAGGGCCGGGATCAGCGGTTTGATTTCCTTGCCGAATGTTGGGGAAAAGGAGGCGTAGGCCATGCTCAGGAAGGCAAAGGGCATGGAAAAGGCGCCTAGAACCCTGTTCTTGTACTTCCACTCCAGGCCGAGGTAAAAGATGGCAATGGCCCAGGCGAAGAATACCAGGGACTCGTACATGTTGGAAAGGGGCGCGTAGCCGATGCCTGCCTGATAGGATTCCTGCCACCGCAGGCCGATGCCCGCGGTGTTGATCAGGAAGGCGGCAACCGTGATCAGCGTGGCGAAAAGGCCGAGTTTTTTTGCCCGGAAAACAAAGATTGCGATGTAGAGCATTGCGGAGAAAAGGTAGGCAAACGTTGTAATGCCCAAAAGTTGTGAACTATTCATGGCGGATCCTTAGGCGTTTTGGAACGTGGAGTCGTGAGTGAAAGAGTCGACAAGGGCGGTAAATTCTTTTTCAAAGGCGAGCTTGTTTTTGCTGCTGGCGCCACAAACTAGGATCCGGCAGCGATCCGCAGCCTCTTCCCTGGTAATATATACCCAAATTCTCCGGTGGGAAAGAAAGAAAGCGACGTACAGGCCGAGCAGCATGAGGATGCATCCGGCATAAACGGTCCAGACCCCGGGATCCTTTGCCACCTGAAGGCCGGTGGCGTACACCTGGCTTGCCTCGAATTCGTATGCGGCTGTCGGGCGGGAAACGGTTTGGGTGGCGTTGTTGTCCATCCAGAAGATGCTGGGTTCGCCCTGCCCGTCGGAGAACCAGACCTTCAGTCTGTTGACGTCTCCCATGCGGCTGCGAACCTCCTGGTTGATGACCCCGAAATCAATGCCTCCTTCCGTCCAGCTGATCTTCTGGCCAAAGGGAATCTGGAAGGTTTGACTGGTCTTGGTGGTTTTGTTGGTGATAACCACGTTGAAGCCCTGCATGGGTTCGTAGCTGGATTGGTAGAAGGTGATCCCCTTGTAGCTCAAGGGATCGTTGACGATGATGGGTCGTTTGTCAATGGTGACTTTGCCGTTTTCCAGCACGGAGAGGTCGGAACGGAACTCCTTCGGGGTTGCTCCATCCGCGTAGAATGAAACATTGAAATTGTCGCATCGCAAGGTGAAGCCAAGGGGGAGGGGCTTTCCGGTGCCGGTTTCGTAAACGGTGTCGGTGACTCTTCCCTCCGGAAGCATGATGCCTGCCTTGAACCCAAGCGTGGAGCCGACGATGGCTCCGGCAAAAATAACGAGAATGCTGAGGTGAACCGCATAAACGCCCAATCGGCTCCAGGCGTTCTTTTGGGAAAAAAGAAGCGGGCCGCCCGGTTTGTTTGCCGTTTGTGCCTTCCAGCCGTTCTTGGTAAGAAGGGTGGCGGCGGTATCCGCAAGGGCGGCGGCGTCGCCGCGGGCATGAAACACCTGGCGGTGCGGCATCTTTTCCAGCCGTTCGAGGTCGGTGTCAAGGTTGTTCATCACCACCATTTGCCAGACGTTGGGCAACCGGTCGATGGTGCAGACGATGAGGTTGATGCTGAACAAAAGAAGCAGGCCGATGAACCACCAGGAGTTGTACATGTCCGGCACATCGAGCATCTGGAAGAACTGCGCGGTGCGCTGGCCAAAGTTTTCGATGTAGAATTCGGGGGGGTTCTTTTGCGGAATCAGGGTGCCGATGATGGAGGTCGTGGCCAGGATCAGCAGGGTAAAAAGGGCAAGCCTGACGGATGCGAAAGAACGCCATACCATGTTGTCTGTTTTTTTCATATGGGCCTTGTGACGAGAAGGTTTTTAAGGTGTTGAACCGAGGATTGGACAGGTGTTTTTCTCTTGGCGGCAGTGGAGCCGCATTGGGTAATTATCTGTAGTCTCTACCCGTGTTTGCCGGGGGCTGTCAATAAAAAAACTTCCAGGCAAACGGGATGTTAGCCTGAATACAGGCCTTTACTGCATGGCCTGGTCTGTCAACGGACCCGGGGAAAAATGGCGGGTGGTGATTCCGTCTGTTGCGAAGACACCGCACTCTCCTGTTTGTTCCGCTCTTTTTCTCCGGGCTTCATTTTTTCCGGCATGGAGAAAAAAAGAGAACAAAATACTTGTCAAGCTCCGGGAGAAGGTGTATACATTTTCCTCTTTGGAAAGGGACCAGTCCGGAAGAAATCAGGCTGTCCTGGTATGGTGATTTCAAGATACCCGCTGGCGCGGTTTGTTAAAGGAGTTATGTCATGTCAAAAAAATGTGCGATTTGTGGAAAAGGTCCGAACACCGGCAACAATGTAAGCCATGCCAACAACAAGAACAGAAGGCGTTGGCTGCCGAATCTGCAGCGGGTAAGAATGGCCACCTCCGGTGGTAATGGCATGCATGTTCGCGTATGCACCCGTTGTATCCGTTCCGGCGCCGTGGTCAAACCTGCCTGAACTATTTTAAATAGGTAATGCAAAGCCCCTGTTTCGTGATACGAAGCAGGGGCTTTTTTTTTGTGATAACGCGCAGGCCGCGATCGTTCTCTGTTTTGGCCGATTTTCCCCGGCCTTTCCCCGGGCTCAGGTTCTTCTCGCTTCCAGAACCCCATCAAGCTGCTGCACATGCTGCAACAGGCGCAAAAGATGTTCTCTGCTGTTTATCTCAAGAACGATGGAGATCTTGGCGATCCCGCCGTTTGAGGTCGTGGCTTCAAGGTTGAGGATGTTGGCGTCGTCATGGCTGATCGCATTGCTGAGCGTGGCCAGCAACCCTTTCTGGTCGCGGGCGATAACCTGAATCTGGGCCCGGTGGGTAGCCTTGATGCCCTCGGCCCACCTGACCGCGATAAGGCGTTGCTGGTCCGAGGCCGCGAGGTTGGGGCATGACGCCTTATGCACGGAAATGCCCCGGCCCGAGGTGATGAAGCCCACGATCTCGTCCCCTGGCACCGGCATGCAGCAATGGCTGATCTTGGTCAGGACATTGTCCGCGCCGCTCACCTGGATGATGTTGCCCTTGTCCTGCTTTCCTCCACTCTTGGGCAGGGGTGTCTCCGGGACGATATCCTCCGGCAGGGTGTCCCGGATTTCCTGGGGCTGCAATTCCTTGATGATGGACTGGATCGTCATCTTCCCCGAACCCACCCTCCGCATGAGGTCGTCCAGGGAGTTGCAGGCAATGGCTTTAAGGAGCTCCTTGAGGTGGCCGGTCTTGATCAGCTTTTTCAGGCTGATGTTGTGGCGTTTCAGCTCGCGCTCACTGATTTCCCTGCCGACCTGCAGGGTCTTTTCCCGTTCTTCCTGGTTGAGCCACTGACGTATCCGGCTTTTGGCCCGCGCGGTTTTGACCAGGCCGAGCCAGGAGCGGTTCGGCTTTTGCTTGGGCGAGGTGATGATCTCCACCAGATCGCCGTTTTTGAGCTGGGTTTTGAGCGGGGCGATGAGGCCGTTGATCTTGGCGCCGGTGCAGCGGTTGCCCACCTCGGTATGGATGCCGTAGGCAAAATCAATGGGGGTGCTGCCCTTGGGGAATTCCTTTACCTCGCCGGTCGGGGTGAGGACAAAGATTTCCTCCTCGTAGAGTTCCCCCTTGACCGCATCGAGAAACTCCCTGGGGTCTTCCAGCTCCTGGAGGGTATGCACCAGCTGCTTGAGCCATTTGAAAAGCTTGGCGTCCTTGGTGGTGATGGCCTTGCCTTCCTTGTAGGCCCAATGGGCGGCAATGCCTTCCTTGGCGACCTGATCCATCTCCTCGGTGCGGATCTGGACCTCCATGAATTCCCCGCGCAACCCCACCACCGAGGTGTGGAGTGATTGGTACATATTGCTTTTCGGGGAGCTGATGAAGTCCTTGAAACGTCCGTCCACCGGCGGCCACAGCGAATGGATGATGCCCAAGGCCTCGTAGCACTCCTTGACCGAGGGCACGATGATCCGGAAGGCAACCCGGTCGTAAACCTTTTCGAGGGGGATATTCTGGACCACGAGTTTTTTGTAGATGCTGTAAAGATGCTTGGGGCGGCCCAGTACCCTGAACTTTTCCAGGCCATGCTCGGTCAGTTTCTCGTTGAGCAGCGCCTTGACCTCGTCCACGTAAGTTTCCCGATCCGCCAGGGAGGTGTGGATCTTGGTGGCGAGATCCTCGTATTCATCAGGGTGGAGATGCGAGAAGGAGAGATCCTCCAGCTCGCGCTTGAGCCAGTCTATGCCCAGCCGGCTGGCCAGGGGGGCATAGAGGTCCATGGTCTCCTGGGCGAATTCCACCTGTTTCTCGCGCGGGACATGGCGCAGGGACTGCATGTCGTGCAGCCGGTCGGCCAATTTGACCAGTAAAACCCGGATGTCGGAAGACATGGCCAGGAGCAGCTTCCGGATGTTTTCCGCCTGGTAGGCGAGGCGGCTGTTGAACTGGACATCGGTGATCTTGGTGGCGCCCTTGACGATGTTGGTGACATCATTGCCAAAGGTCTCACGGAGTTTTTTCTCCGTTTCCTTGAGGTTCTCGGCCTTTTTGAGAACGCCGTGCAGGAGGCCCGCGCAGAGGGTGGGAACATCAAGGCGCATGGTGGCCAGGATGTCGGTGACCATCAGGGCGTGGTACAGATAGGGGCGGCCCGAAAGCCGATGCTTGCCCGAGTAGAACTCCTTGGCAAAATCATGGGCCTTGCTGAGCAGGACGAGGTCTTCCTCGGGCATGTAGCCCCTGGCCCGTTCGACTATTGCTTCGATGGTAACCATGCTGTCGGCGCCGGTAGTGGTCCTTGTTTGCGTCCGTTTACTCGGGCGGAGCCAGAGCGGTGCGGACCAGATCAACGAGCTTTGTTCCGGCTTCGGCCAGGGGCAGGCTCAGGGTGGTGCCGGTGGCCCGGTCCCGGATCTCCACCTCTCCTTTTTCGCTGAAGCTCTTGCCCACCATGACCCGGTAGGGGATGCCGAGCAGGTCCGCGTCCTTGAACTTGCTTCCCGGCCGTTCATCCCGGTCGTCCAGGAGCACCTCGATCCCGCTCTTGCCCAGCTGCTGATACAGTTCGTTGGTCGCCGCAGTGATCGCCTCGTCCTTGGGCGAGAGGTTCAGGAGGATAACCTGGAAGGGCGCGATGGGCAGCGGAAAAATGATGCCGTCCTTGTCGTGGTTCTGCTCGATGGATGCGGCAACGGTCCGGCTGACCCCGATGCCGTAGCAGCCCATGATGAAGGGCTGTTCCGCGCCCTGGTTGTCGAGAAAGTTTGCCTTGAGCGCCACGCTGTAGTTGGTGCCCAGCTTGAAGATATGTCCTACCTCGATGCCCCGGGTCAGCTCCAGGCTGCCGCCGCAGAGGGGGCAGTGGTCTTCGCTGGTGACCTGGCGCAGGTCGGCGATGGTCTGCGGGGTAAAATCACGGCCCAGATTGGCATTGAGCAGGTGGAAGTTCTTTTCATTGGCGCCGATGGCGAAGTTGTGCATCCGGGTGAGTTCTTCGTCGGCCAGCACCGGGATTTTCAGGCCGATGGGTCCGAGATAGCCGCTGGGCACGCCGGTGGCGTCGAAGATCTCCTTGTCGTCGGCCAAGCGCAGGTGGTCGGTGTTCACCCCCAGGGCGTTGGCCAGCTTGACCGTTTGCACCTCGTGGTCGCCCCGGAGCAGGACCGCCACCGGCTTGTCCTCGGCCATGTAGACCAGGGTCTTGACCAGCTCCTTGGCTGAAATTTTCAGGAATTCCGTGACCGCGGCCACCTTTTTCTTGCCCGGGGTTTCGATTTTTTCCAAGGCGAGCAGGGGCGGCGTTGCCGGAGCGTCCGGGGTCTGGCAGCGGGCTTTTTCCATGTTGGCCGCGTATTCGCACCCCTTGCAGATCACGATGGTGTCCTCGCCGGTGTCGGCCAGGACCATGAACTCGTGGGAAAAACTGCCGCCGATGGTGCCGGTGTCAGCTTCCACCGCCCGGAAGGCCAGGCCGCAGCGGGCAAAGATCCGGTGGTAGGCCTCGTGCATCTTCTTGTAGGTCGCGTCCGCTCCTTCCTCGGTGGCGTCAAAGCTGTAGCCGTCCTTCATGATGAACTCCCTGCCGCGCATCAGACCGAAGCGGGGCCGGATCTCATCCCGGAACTTGGTCTGGATCTGGTAGAGATTCAGGGGCAGTTCCTTGTAGGAATGGACATTGAAGCGGATCAGGTCGGTGATCACCTCTTCATGCGTTGGTCCGAGGCAGCTTTCCCGGCCATGCCGGTCGGTGAAGCGCAGCAGCTCGGGGCCATACTTTTCCCAGCGCCCGGATTCCTGCCAGAGATCCCCCGGCTGGACCATGGGCAGGAGCAACTCCTGGGCCCCGGCCCGGTTCATCTCCTCGCGGACGATGCGCTCAACCTTGCGGATGGAGGCAAGGCCCAGGGGCAGGTAGGAGTAGATGCCGGAGGAGAGTTTTCTGATGAATCCGGCCCGGAGCAACAGCTGGTGGCTGACCACTTCGGCCTCGGAGGGGGTTTCCTTCAGAGTGGGGATGAGAAGCTGGGAAAAACGCATGGGGCACCTGGAAAATGTTTACGGATGAGTTTCTCGCAAAACTCTTCCAAATTTACTCCCCCTCCCTTGACGGGAGGGGGTCGGGGGGTGGGTGAAGTTGCAACCTCCCGATATGATAGCTATTTCCCCCTCTCCCTAGCCCTCCCCCGCCAGGGGGGAGGGAACTATTGGGCCTTTGGCAAGGGGCGCAAGCGTTTACAAATTATGCGCCGTTCTGGCGCGTCTCTTCGATCATGGCGTCGATTTCTGCCAGGAAAACAGCCAGGAGCTTGTCCTCGGCCACCTTCTTGTAAAGCTGGCCCTTCTTGAAGATGATGCCGACCCCGTGGCCGCCGGCCAACCCGAGGTCCGCCTCTTTTGCCTCGCCCGGTCCGTTGACCACGCAGCCCATGACCGCGATTTTCAGGGGCGTGTCGATGTTCTGGATGTGGCGTTCCACCTGCTCGGCCAGACCGAAGAGGTTCACCTGACAGCGGCCGCAGGTGGGGCAGGAGATCAGCTCCGGCCCCCGCTCGCGGATGTGTAGGCTGCGGAGCAGCTCAAAGCCGACCCGGATCTCTTCCACCGGATCGCGGGTCAGTGAGATGCGGAAGGTGTCGCCGATGCCCTCGTAAAGCAGGATGCCCAGGGCCACGCTGGATTTGACCGTGCCGGCGATGAGGCCGCCCGCCTCGGTGACCCCAAGATGCAGGGGGTAGTCGCACTGGCTGGCGAGGCGGCGGTAGGATTCCACCGTGGTCATGGCGTCGGAGGATTTGAGGGATATCTTGATCTCGTGGAAATCAAGCTCCTCCAGCAACCGCACATTGCGCAGGGCGCTTTCCACCAGGGCGTCCGGGGTGGGGTGCCCGTGTTTTTTCAGGATATCCTTTTCCACCGAACCGGAGTTGACCCCCACCCGGATGGACACCTGGTGCTGCTTTGCCGCGGCAACAACACGGGCCAGCTTGTCAGGGCCGCCGAGGTTGCCGGGATTGATGCGGATGCCCTGGGCGCCGTGCTCCATGCTCGCTACTGCCAGTCGCGCATCAAAATGGATGTCGGCGATGAGCGGGATGGAGATTTGTTCCCGGATTTTGGTGATGGCCGCAGCCGCCTCCAGATCGAGCACCGCCACCCGGATGATCTCACAGCCCGCCTCGGTGAGGCGGTGGACCTGGGCTACGGTGGCAGCTACATCCCGGGTGTCGGCATTGGTCATGGACTGCACGGCAATGGGGGCGTCACCGCCCACCGCTACGTTGCCCACCTTGATTTGTCGTGTTTTTCTGCGGGTTATCATGGTGCGAGAGTATACACTTTTGCTTTTTTTCCTGCATCCATCTTTTTCCGCGTGAAACGCACGGGGAGGGGGGCGCGGGGGCCTACCTTCAAAAAAAAATGACACGCGGACAGTATTTGTTCGGGCTGCTGGTGTATGCGGGATCAGGGCAAAAGCACTGTGTCGGACCTGTCGGAAATAAATACAGGGCCTTTTGGGTGTTGATTTTTGCGGTATCTATGGGATATGAAGAGAGGTGTCCGAATTTTCCTACGAGATCCTTCCAGGGAAAGGCACAGGAGGCACGAGGTGCAAATATCGCAATAAACGGAAAAGATGCAAGCCAGTGGCAATAAGTGGACAGAAAAACGGCGCTTATTCCATCAGTGAAAAACTCGTTCACCCATAGCGGGTGATATGGCGGACAAGATTCTATTCATTGCGCTGTTAGCGCTCAACGTGTAAATGAGGCCATTACACAATGGAAATATACACAAAGCATCAGATATATTATTCCAATAGGGACCTCATCCCGTTAACAGATGTAGCTGAGTCTCTTTTGTCTTTTGAAAGAATAATTAAGCAATCTCTGCCTATTCTTGAATCCATTTTCCCTGGAACAACAATTCGTGCATCAAATGTTTTTATTAACGAATTGCAATCAGGAAGTTTGTGGGAAGATTTAATTGTAAAATTCATATTTGGAAATCAGCAAAAATTTGACCAACTAATTAATAATGCAAGAGAAAAAGCAGGACTAGGCTACATTGAAAAGCACCCTCAGGTCCTCTCTGCCATTATGATATCTCTTGTTCTGTCTGGTGGAATTTATGCTCTTGATAAAAAATTCCAAACAAACAGTGAAAAAATTGAAACATTGCAAAATAACAATAATATTGTTATTAATATTTGTGCTGATATGACACATCTGCACCCTGATGAGCTCAAGCATCATATCGAAGCGAACATAAGAGACAAAGAAAAATTATCAAAGAATGCCATCAAAGTCGTACACCCAGCGAAGCGCGATAAAAATTCAGAGATTACTTTCGATCAAAACAATTCATTAAAACTGGACCTGAATACCATTCAGGCAATGCCCAGCTTCGTACCTGAAGATATTGACGAAATGATAGAGGAATTTCGTGAAGTAGAGGTAACAATTAGAGCTACTGACCTTGATAGCAAGAGAAGAGGATGGGCCGCAGTGATTCCAGAAATTAGCGACAGGCGGGTAAGGCTACAAATTGACCCATCAGTTAACGTTGAAAAAATTATAGCAAAAAGAACATTCCTAGGTGATGTTACCGCTGTTTTTAAATATGATGAAAACGGTAACGAAGTCCCAAAATTTTATTATCTCAGAAATATTGACGAATAACATGCGCTAACATGAAAATTTGAGGTAGGGTCAGGAAGTAACATTGTAGTTTTGCCCGTTGTGTAGGCAACGGGGGATGACACAGGATGTCAAGTCGAAAGTTAATGTTTAGACATTGCTGAGATAATGACATCTGGCCAATGGTCAGGATGATTAGTGTTCCTATGAACATAAAGTTGTCCTCCATAGTGTTAGTATAACACATTCTTAACAGTCGCGGCGTGTACCTTTGGGTGCAGAAGGGGTTAGCAAAACCTTTGGCTAAGCCGGAAGGGATTTTTGGATGGCCGCAGTCCTACTCCCTTCCGGTTTTGCAGAACAAACAATGGTGTTTATGCGAGCGCAAGACCATCCTTGGTATAAATCTCGTGGCTATATCCACTTTGATCTCCCTATCGGCGTTAAGCAGGCTGAGGCATAGCTACTTCCCCGAAGAGAGTGAAAAGACATTCCTTTTACCCTTTTATTGCTTATGAAATAAAAAGCAAAAAAGTTCGGAAAGGAGATGACGGGAAGACACTGGCGATTAAGGAGAAAAAAAGACCAGTCTCATATGCTTCTCACGTCGATTCGCATATTTACACCTACTATACCTATTTGTTAAATGGGGCGTATGAGAAACTTATAACAGATATCGGCATAGAACAAAATGTACTGGCTTTTAGGAAGCTGGGGAAAAGTAATATCGATTTTGCCAATGATGCGTTTGATCAAATTATTGAAAGACGGTTTTGTGCAGCCATTGCTTTCGACATCGAAGGTTTCTTTGACAATTTAGATCATTCAATTTTGAAAAAATCGTGGTGTCGGGCCATAAACTTAGAAAAAATGCCTGACGATCACTACAATGTATTTAAGTCGTTAACAAAATTTTCTAAAGTATACAAAGAGCCACTCTATGAGGCCTTTCGCATATCAAAAAACAATCCAAAAAATAAAAATAAAAGAGTTTGTGATCCAGCAGATTTCAGAGAAGTGGTCAGAAAAAATGGCATGATCAATATCAACAATACCAAGAAGGGAATCCCTCAGGGATCTCCAATAAGTGCCTTGCTATCAAATATTTACATGATCGAATTTGATGAAGTCGTATCTAGCTTGATGGGAGAAATTAACGGTTGTTACCTAAGGTATTGCGATGATATTTTGTGTATTGTTCCTCTTTCCAGAAAAAATGAGATTATCGATAGAGTCAACAAAGAGATAGAAAAATTAAAACTAAATATCAACAGGGATAAAACAAAAACATCAGAATATAGAATTGTTAAAGGGCAGCTTGCGTGTGATTACCCCCTTCAGTATCTGGGGTTTGTTTTTGATGGTCACCACAAATTAATCAGATCTGCTGCACTCGCTAGATTCTCTGAAAGAATGAAGTCTGGTGTTAGGTTGGCTAAATTAACAAGAATGAAATACAACCGAATAAGGATAGAGAAAGGTCAGCCCAGGCAGGACGTGTATAAAAGAAAAATTTATGAGAGATATTCTCACCTTGGTCAAAGAAACTTCATACGGTATGGGCTTAGGTGTGCAGCGACCATGGGTTCGAATGCTATCAAAAAACAACTGAAACCTTTTTGGGCTAGGCTTCAATCCGAGATTGAAAAATAAAAGGGTCATGACTAGAACAGGGAGAGGTGCGGGACGTTGTTGATTTGTCAACTAACTTTCCGCAGAGTCGCGTCAGGTCTTGAAAAATGATTTTTACGATCTTTTAATACCCCAGGAACCTGTTATTTCAAGACCTCGTATCTGACCCCAAACTTGACACGCAGTAGCCGCGTGCGGCGAAGCGTTATTGAAAGTCCCGGACTGGACGGTAAGCCAGCTTCCTATTTTATCCGATAGCCTTCCAACCAAAATGCCAAAAATCGGAAGAGTTCAAGGCACGGGACGGCCTTAAACATGACCAGCCTGTGCCACCAGCCGAACACCCAAGGCCGCACATACTCGGTTGATCGTGTCGAAGCGTGGATGTGCATCGGGGCGAAGCGCCTTATACAACGCCTCGCGGGTAATCCCGGTGGCTTTGGCGATTTCGCTCATGCCTCGAACGCGGGCCGCCACTCCTAACGCATGAGCAAGTTCCGCCGTGTCGCCGTCAGCAATTACCATGGTCAGATAGGCGGCAAGGTCTTCCTCGCTCTTGAGATGTTCGGCCAGGTCGAATTCTGGCAGATCGGCAATGCGGATTTTTCTGGTCATGGCTTATTCCTCAATGTTAGCCGCTATTTTTACGGCTTTTGCAATATCGGCGGCCTGGGTGGATTTTTCGCCACCACCGAGCATTACAATCAGTGTTTCGCCGCGCTGAATATAGTACATCCGCCAACCCGGCCCGAAGTGCTCTCGCATCTCGAACACCCCGGCAGCCACCGGCTTCACGTCTCCGAGGTTCCCGGACTGCGCCTTGTCAAGCCGCCGCGCCAAGCGAAGACGTGTGACGCGATCTTTCAGGCCATTTAACCAGGTGGAGAATTCGGGTATGAGCTTGATCGAGTACATAACAAGATTGTAATCGAACGATTACAAGAAATCAAGAGATGGTCCGGAGTTCCTGGGACAGTTTACGCAATTGACCTGCTTCCCGGGTAATTGAGTATTGTGATTTGATGCGTTTTTTGCCGTGGAACGGATGCTCGCATTTTTAAGAATTAAACTTTCTGCACCGGGTCGGGGTACTGTGCCACCAAAACATCGGCGGTTAACAAGGTGATACCCTCGACAGTCGCTTGCGCAACAAGGATGCGGTCGAAAGGGTCTTTGTGGAGGAGGGGCAGGCTGTCGATAAAAACGGCATGCTCACTGGTAATTGCCAATTCCTGATAACCGTTGTCCAGCAGCCCCCTGCGCAACACTCTCGCATCCACCTGAAAGTCGGCACGCCCGAGGCTGCGTTTGATGACAATCTCCCAAAGACTGGCCGCGCTGAAAAGCAGTTCGTTGTGCAGGTCTTCCATCAGGATGCGCGCCTTGGCGGGTAACTGGCCGGGAGAGCCGGCCGCCCAGAGCAACAAGTGGGTGTCCAGCAGCAGCTTCATTCTTCACCACCAAAAAGCAGTTTGATTTCCTCGCTGCCCATGCGGTCGAAATCCTCGGGAATGGTGATCTGGCCCTCCATGAAACCCAGCCTCCTGACATGTTCCGCCGACGGAGCATCCAGCCGGGTCACCTTGACCAACGGTTTCCCAGCCTTGGCAATAATGAAGGAATCCCCCTTTACCGCCTGATCTATCAGGCGCGACAGTTGCGTCTTGGCTTCGTGGATATTGACCGTTTGCATAAGGCGCCTCGTTAAACTAAGTTTTGTTAGTTTAGTTTATCCGAGATTGGGGGGAGGCGCACCATGTTTTTTGGGCGCTCCCGTTTTCCCTGGCTTGCATTGAGGAACAATGAAAATCGGGGCCAGGTCTTGAAGAGTAAGTTTTTCTACGTCTTGATGGTATCAGTTTTTTGAAAACAACCGCGTACACCTCAGTGGGCGTGCGCGGTTGTTTCGTCCAGGCGCTCGGCGACCCAGGCGTTGAGGCTTTTGCCCGCAGCCCTTGCGGCGATATAAATTTTGCGGTGCAGATCCGGGGAGAGGCGTAACACGAACTTGCCGGTAAACGGCTTTTCCGGGGCCTGGCCAAGCTGGGCGCAAAAATCCAGGTAATCGTCCACCGAGTCATGAAACGCCTGCCGGACCTCATCGACCGTGGTTCCCTGAAAGGTGATGACGTCACGGGTGTTGATGACGTCGCCGTGAAAAATACCCGCCTCGTCGTCAAATTCAACCTTGCCCACATATCCCTTGTATTCCATCATGGCGTTTGCCCTCCTGCTTCAATAAATCTCCGGACAGAGACCACCGCGCCCCGATCTGTTTCTTTTTGTGGATGGGGCCGGTGAAAGATGGCCTTGGCTCCGTTGAGCAGAAACCGGACCCGCGAGCCATTTCCTTCATGCCGCTCGGCCCCCATGGCCACGAGGAGCGCCTCGATGTCATCCCAGGGGATATTGGACCGAACGGGATCGGCAAAGATGGCTTCCAGGATTTTGCGATGTTTGCTGTTCACATTATTTTAGTATCATAATTAGATACTATTGGCAAGTTGGTTTTTTTGATGCGCCTCGCTGATCATCCTGGTCTTGAAAAAAAGCCCGGCGGCTGGTAGGGTGCGGCCATGAAACTTCTTGTCACCGTGCTTGGCCTGGTCTTTATTCTGGAAGCGATTCCCTATGTCCTCTTTCCCGAGGCCATGCAGCGGTGGCTGGCGCGGATCGGCCAGATGGACGCCGGGGCCTTGCGGGCCACGGGGTTGTTTGCCCTGGGGGTTGGCCTGCTGCTCTGCTATATCACCCAGCGCACCGGGCTTATCCCCTGATCGGAGCGCCACGCTCCCCTCATCCTCCTATTCTTCGTGTCACTCGCCCCAATGGAATCCATGACCAGCAACGCTGATTTTTTTCTTGCTTCCTACCACTTTGTCCTGCCCGAGGAAAACATCGCCCAGCATCCCCTGAGCCGCCGTGATTCTTCGCGGCTGCTGGTGGTGGATTGTCTGGCCGGGGAGACCAGGGGCCACCAATTTACCGATATCTGCGACTATCTTGCGCCAGGGGATCTTCTGGTGGTCAATAACACCCGGGTTTTCCCGGCCCGTTTGCTTGGCAGAAAAGAAACCGGCGGCAAGGCGGAGCTGTTGATCCTGGAATATCCGGTGCCGGAGTCAGGTGTCAACGGGGATACGGATGGCTGGCACCAGGCCGAGGTGGTGGGGCTGGTGAAAAGCGCCAAACGGCCGCAGCCGGGAGGGAAACTGCTTTTTTCGGAGAATCTGCTCGGCACGGTGCGGGAGCTGCTTCCCGACGGCAAGGTGCGGGTTGTCTTGCACTATCGGGGCGATCTGGCCCGGCTTCTGGAGGAACACGGGCAAATGCCCCTGCCGCCTTATATCCGCAGGGAAGAGGGGCAGAGCGAGGAAGACCGGCAGCGCTATCAGACGGTCTATGCCGAAAATCCGGGGGCAGTGGCCGCCCCCACCGCAGGGCTTCATTTTACCCCCGAGCTGTTGGCGCGGATTCAGGCGCTTGGGGTGCGCATCGCCCAGGTCACGCTGCATGTCGGGTATGGAACCTTTGCCCCGGTGCGGGTCGAGGATATCCGGGAACATGCGATCCACGCCGAGTATCTCATGGTTTCCGAAGAGACTGCCGTGGTGGTCAATGAAACAAAGGCAACAGGGGGAAGGGTTTGGGCGGTGGGCACCACCTCGGTGCGGGCCCTGGAGTTTGCCGCCGACCCCGCTGGGCGGGTTTCAGCCCGTAGCGGTTTCTGCGACCTGTACATCTATCCGGGCTATGAGTTCCGGGTGGTGGACAACCTGATCACCAATTTTCACCTGCCGCAGTCATCCCTGCTCTTTCTGGTCAGCGCCTTGGTGGGACGGGAGAAGATTCTTGCGGCGTACGGGGAGGCGGTGGAGAAGGGGTACCGGTTTTACAGCTACGGGGATGCCATGGCCTTGATTACCAGGCATCCCCGCGGGTGAGATCAGCCGCACTTGCAGGCGCAGCCTTCCTTGCTCGGGCAGGACGGGGCTGCGTCGGAGCTTGCCGCCTGGCAGGATGAGCCTGTTTTGCCGGGGCTGCTGTAGCCATCGGAGTACCAGCCGCCGCCTTTCAGCTGGAAGGAGCTTCGGGAGATCAGCTTTTTGAGGGTGCCCGTGCAGGCGGGGCAGGTGGTCAGCGGTTTGTCGGACAGGCTCTGCTGCGCTTCGATTATGTCCTGGCAAGCCTCACACTGGTATTCATAGATAGGCATTTCTGGTCCCTCCGTTTTGAGTCCAGTACGGTTATTATGTTAAAAAAAGTGCCGTAAACAGCGGGCTTCACTGTTTCTGGCGAAACATCTGCGAAAATACTCTATTTTACAGTATGGCCATTCTTGGAAATGGGATATAATTTAATGCTGGTTGTCTGATCTGTCAATGTCTTGCGATGGATTCCCCGGCGGGATGCGATGGCGGGCTTGTCCCGGAAGAAAAAAGATGAGGAGCCGGCGTGCAGAGAATACTGATAGCCCAGGCCGGGCCGGGAATGGTTCTGGCCAAGGAAATTCTTAACCCCGAGGGGATGGTTCTTTGCGGGGCGGGAACGGAGTTGAGCGAGGCTCTGATCGAGCGCTTGATCAACATGGACGTGGTTGATGTCACGGTGGAAGGGCATCCCGTCAACATCGAGGGGGAAAAGACCCTGCGGGAGGAATTGCAGGAGATTGATTTGCGCTTTCAGCGGGTGGAAGACATCGCGCCGCTCATGTATCTCAAGAAACGGATTCAAGCAAGGCTCGCGGCCGCGCGAAGCGTGGGAGCCGGGAAGGAATAATCAGCACATTTTTTTCAGCATCGTTACGGCTCGTTACGCCGTCCACGATGTTGCACTGTTACCGTAATTTCTGAATGGCGGCTTTATGATGGACGATCAAAAACGTGCCCAGTTTAAAAAGGTGCTCCGGGAGATAAAGAATCTGCCGACCCTGCCCGGAATCGTGGCCAAGCTGGGCAAGATGGCGGAGAACCCGGACACGACCACGGAGCAGATGGGCAGGGTGATCAGCAAGGACCACATCCTGGCCAGTAAGCTCCTCAAGCTGGTCAATTCGGCGTTCTACGGCTTTCCGCAGCGGATCAGTTCCCTGAACAGCGCCATTATTCTCTTGGGTTTCAATGTTATCAAGAGCTTGATCATCAGCGCCTCCATCTTCGAGGTCATGGAGTCGCAGGATGTTGAGTTGTGGGAGCATTCCCTGGGCTGCGCCGTGGTCTGCAACGTGTTGGCCCGGCATCTGGGGGTGAAGGATCCGGAAGAGATCAGCACCGCCGGGCTTATCCATGATATCGGCAAGGTTGCCATCAAGATGGAGCTGCCCAAGGAGTACCAGATGATCACGGAGCTCTCCCAGGAGAAGCAGATCTCCAGGCTTGAGGCGGAACAGGAGATTCTGGGTCTTGATCATGCCGAGGTGGGAAGCTGGCTTGCCAAGAGCTGGAACCTGCCCAATAAGCTGGTCGAGCCCATAGCGTGCCATCATAATCCGCAGCTTGCCAAGGAAGAGCAGCTGGCCAGCGCCATTGTTCATTTCGCCAATATCATGATCCGGGGGCTCGGTTATGGCCATGCCGGAGATATCTGGGTGCCGCCGTTGAACAACAAGGCCTGGAAACTGCTGGGTCTTGCCCCCGCCGATATCGATCCGCTGTTGCAGGAAATCGAGGAAAAGCTTTGGGATGTCAAGGGCTTCAGCCTCGATATTCAGTCCAATCCGGAAGGCGCGGCATGAGGATTTCCTCCGTTGTCCCGGTGTCCGAGAAGGAGCCCGGATGTCTCGCATCCTGATTGCCGGCGACGATTCGTTGATCGTGCCGGAGTGCCGGCTGCTCCTTGACGCCAAGGGCTACACCCTGAAGCATTGCGGGAATCTGCACGATGCCTTGTCCCAGGTTTTGGAAGATCCGCCGGATCTGCTGGTGACGGAAAAGGGCTTTTCCGGCAAGAACGGCGATGTCGAATTGATCCGGGCCGTGAAGGCCTGCCTGCAAAAGGCCAACATCCCCATCTTTCTGGTCGTGGATGAGACCCAGCTCCAGGTGGAGCTGGACTGGGACAATTATCCGGTGGATGACATTCTCACCAGGCCGTTTACCCCCGAGGTTTTGCTTACCCGGATCCGCCTTGCCGAATCCCGCATGGCTCGGGCCTTTGACAACAATCCCCTCAGCCGGCTTCCCGGCAACACCTCGATTATCCGGGCCATCCAGCGGGTGCTCGGGGAACCGGACGGCTATGCCGTCTGCTATGTGGACATCGACAATTTCAAGCCCTATAACGATCGGTATGGTTTTTCCCGGGGGGATGAGGTGATCCTCATGGTGGCCCGGGTCATGGTCAATGTCGTGGATGAGTTGGCCCGGAAAGGCAGCTTTGTCGGGCACATCGGCGGGGATGATTTTGTCTTTATCGTCCGGGAAGAGATGGTGGAGCCGGTCTGCAAGAAGATTCTGGCCAATTTCGATCTGGTACGGAATATGTTTTTGAGCGCGGAAGACATTGCCGTCGGCGAGTTCGTCGGCCGTGACCGGCAGGACCGCGAGACGCGCTTTGGGCTTTTGAGTCTTTCCATTGCGGCGGTGACAACAGGAGGTGGCAAGTACACCCATTACGGCGAGGTTTCCTCTGTTGCTTCCCAGCTCAAGCATTGCGTGAAAAAAATGGATGGCAGCAACTATCTGATCGACCGGCGGGATACATAACAGCCTATCTGTTGTAAGCAGGAAAGTGGCTTCGTGTTGAAGCCGGATACACATGAGAAATGCAGCACCTGTGCCGAATGTGGATGCAGGTGCTTTTTTTTGTCCTGGTTATTTTTGTGTGGTGATGCAGGATCGCTACGGAAGAAAACAGCGCGTTCATGACAAGCAATTTGTCCGGGTGGTAATTGTATCCCATTGCTGTTGTTATAAAAAAAACTTGCTTTGCTATTTGTTTTACGATACGTATTGATCTGTATGGTGTTTACTTGTAATGACTAATGGCGGAGGTGTGAAGATGGGAAAATCGCTTGTCGAAATGGCTGCGGATCTGGTTCAATCGCAATGTGCGGCAAAGGCTATGAATACAGAGGAAATCACCCAGGCCTTGCAATCTACCTTTAATGCATTGCAGGTGTTGCAGGCCGGTGAAGCAAAAATACAGGCTGGAGTTTCTGAAGGAACTGCCGGAGTGGCAGCTGTTCCAGGAATGAGCCCGGAGAAATCCATCCAGAAAAATAAAATAGTCTGCATGGAATGCGGGCAGGAATTCAAGATGCTGTCGCCAAAGCATCTGCGCTCCCATGGTTTGACCGGCAGGGAATACCGCTCGAAATGGGGCTTCCCCCTGCGGCAGCCTCTCTGCGCAAAGTCCCTTTCCGACCGGCGCAAGAAAGCCGGCAAGGACCGCGGTCTGCCGGAGAATTTGCGCAAGGCCATTGCCAAGCGCAAGAAAAGCGGCCAGGCCAAGAAGGCGACCGCCGAGAAGAAATAGCCCCCACCAGGGGTGTTGCAGTTGGTCCTTCAAGGAGGGCCTCCGGCCTGCGGGTCGGAGGCCCTCCTTTTTTTGTCATGACGAGGCGCGGTTCTCCCGGTGATCCGGGGGCATGGCAGGGGATGGCTGTTGACTTTTTGCCGAATACGCAGCATAGTCCCGGTGTTTTTTTACATCGTGTCATGGGTGGTGTATAATCCACCTATTCCTTTTTTTTGTGTGAGACGAGCATGATCGGTATTTTTGATTCGGGCGTGGGCGGGATGACGGTGGCCAAGGCTGTTGAGCAGCTGCTGCCGCAATACCGCATTGCCTATTTCGGCGATCTGGCCCGAACCCCCTATGGCTCCAAGAGCCCGGAGACCATTATCGCCTATGCCCGCCAGAATACGGAGTTTCTGCTCGGCCAGGGGGCGAAGATCATCGTCATCGCCTGCAATACCGCAGCCAGCGTGGC
>Ga0172380_10000590_pt1 | contig 68565 bp, 66 predicted proteins | sample Leawe162metaG_FD_119747 | JGI IMG/M metagenome (GOLD analysis project Ga0172380, IMG submission 119747) | Leachate microbial communities from a municipal landfill in Southern Ontario, Canada - Leachate well 162 metaG | ecosystem: Engineered > Solid waste > Landfill > Unclassified | place... | reverse complement strand
TGGGACCGCATCACGTCGACGCTTGCCGGCGTGGCAACAGCCATCGGTGAAGAGCTTGGTCCGGCTTTCGAGTTCTTGCGGCCCGTTCTGGATCCCATAGCGGCTGGACTCAACGCAATAGGCAATGCCGGCGCGGCAATCATGTCGAAGCTGTCAGGCCTGGGCGATTGGCTTGGTTCGCTCTTCGAGCGTGACGTGCTCGGCTACCATCACCAGCAGGCAATTGAATCCAACGCCTATGCCGTAACGCGACGGATCATCGACGCGTTCAAGACCGGAACGGCCGAAATGTTCGCGGCAGGCGATGCGCTCATTCAAAGCTTGTGGGACGGCGCGGTCGCAAAGTTCGACTCGCTCTTGGCATGGGTGAAGACCATCCCTTCACTGATCCGGAACGCCATTGGTCGCATCGACTTGTCCAACGTCATCCGCCTGCCTTCATTCCTTGGCGGTGGTGGTGATGCACCGGCCGCACCACCAGTTGATGGCGCGCGCGCTTCTGGCGGTCCTGTCCGTGGCGGCGGCACCTATCTCGTCGGCGAGCGTGGGCCGGAATTGTTCTCGCCTTCACGGTCGGGGCTCATCACGCCTAACAGCGCGCTGGCATCAGCGGCAGGCGCGTCGGGTGCATCCATCAGTGTCGTGAACAACTTCACCATCTCAGGTGCAGGCAATGCCGAGGCGGTGGCGCAAGCCGTCGTCGATCGTCAGGCGGAAGCGGTCAAGACGTCCGTCGAATCCGCTTACATGGACTAGCGACATGACCATCAAAATGCACTGGTCCGACAAGACGATGCTGAAGTTCGGGCGGTCGATAGACCGCCTGAACAAGCAGTTCCCAAAGGTCATCCCGCAAGAGATCAACAAGGTCGGCAACCGTGCGAAGACACAGGTAATTAGGCAACTGACTAAACAAACCGGCCTCAATCGCAAGGTGATTGTCGCCGCTGTCGGCAAGCCCAACCAAGCCAAGCCTGGCAAGCTTTCGTATGAGATGCGCACACGGGGCGGCAACATCCGCCTCAAGTACCTGAAGCCCAAAGAGACCGGCGGCGGTGTCGTGGCCAAGCCATTCGGCAAGGCAACGTTCTATCCTGGTGCCTTCATGATGGGCGGGGCAGTTGGCAATCGCAAGACCGTGGAGAAGTTCAACGGGCACGTGATGGTCAGGACCAAGGGGCGGCTCTACACCTTCGCCCGTTCTGGCGTGTTCATTCCAAAAGAGATGACACAGGGCGTAACCCTTGCTGCCTTTGAGAAGATCGCAGGGCCTTTGCTTCAAGAGCGCGTCGAGCGCGTCATCGCCAAGCTGTTGCAATAGTGCAACACAATGGGTTCGAACAAGCGGGTCCTCCCTACAAATCTAGGGGGCGGACCAGCGCGACCCCGGAATATCAATCTATGCAAGTTTTCCTATGTGATTTCCTTCCCGGAGAATAATATTCCAATGGAGCTAAAAATCCAAGCCATGGCGGGGCTTCTAGGTCTTTCCACTAGAAGAATAACCCAACTTCATGGGGAAGGCATCGCGATCAAGACAGGCGCCGGCACCTTCGACGCGGCTGTCACAATTCAGAACTACATCCGGCACATCAGCGCCAAGGCTGGCAACCAAGCCGCCACGCTGGACCTGAACGCAGAACGCGCCCGACTTGCCCGAGAACAAGCGGACGGCCAGTCGATGAAGAACGCCCAATTGCGCGGCGAACTGGTCGACGTCGAGGCCGTAGCGCAGACCTGGGAAAGCATCGTTGCCGAGGTTCGAAGCGCCATGCTGGCCGTTCCCGGCAGGCTTCGACGACGTGCCGGTGCTGCCCTAGATGCCGCCGCCATTTCCCTTGTAGATCACGAAATTAGAGAGGCGCTAAGTGCCCTTGCAAACGCTGATGCAGATCAGGCGGCGCGCCCTCATGAAGGCGAAGCCGCCACCGAAGACCAGACTGTCGAAATGGATTGAAAGCGAAATCCGCCTGCCGGAATCCGTCGCCGCTGTTGCCGGCAAGATCCGACTTTACAAACCACAGATCGAGATTGCCGACGCGATCGGCGACCCCAACATTGAGCGCGTCACCCTGGTAAAGCCGGTGCGCGTAGGCTTCACAACCCTACTAACCGGCGCCATCGCTGGCTTCGTCGCGAACGATCCGTCGCCTATACTTGTGGTGCTGCCGACCGAGGCCGATTGCCGCGACTATGTGGTCTCCGACATTGAACCAATCTTCGAAGCATCCCCGGCCATCCGAACATTGCTTTCCGGTGATACCCGCGAAGGCGAACGGGACACCATGCTTTCCCGGCGCTTTCCCGGCGGCTCGCTAAAGGTCGTCGCGGCCAAGTCTCCGAAGAACCTACGGCGCCACAATGTCCGCGTGCTGCTGATCGACGAAGCCGACGGCATGTCTATGACGGTCGAAGGCAACCCGATCCTGTTGGCCGAAAAACGCACGCTTTCCTTCGCGGACCGCAAGATCGTCATTGGCTCGACTCCGACCGATGCCGACACCTCGATTGTGCTGGCCCGGTACGAAGAGTCAGACAAGCGCGTTTTCGAATGCCCTTGCCCACATTGCGGATCGTTCCACGAGCTCAAGTGGGGCGACATCAAATGGCCCAAAGGAGAACCGGCGCTGGCCGCCTGGTGGTGCCCTGAGTGCGGCACGGAAACGGAAGAAAAGCATAAGCTCCAGATGGTCGACAACGGCCGCTGGAGGGCAACGGCGCCCGAAGTGAAGGGGCACGCCGGCTTCCGCCTGAACGCGCTTGTGTCGCTGCTGGAGAACGCCAGTTGGGGCAAGCTGGCCGTCGAGTTCGTCGCCGCTTCGAAAGACCCGGAAGACGTTAAGACCTTCATCAACACCATCCTCGCCGAAGGCACGACCGGAGGCGGCACGGAACTGGACGAAGCTGATCTGCTGTCGAAGCGCGAACCGTTCGGGCTGGAGGCAATCCCTGCCGAGATCCTGACCGTGACGGCAGGCGTCGACGTTCAGCACGACCGACTAGAAACCACCCTGATGGGCTGGGATCGCGCTGGCCTGCCGTATGTCCTCAAGCACGTCATTATCGACGGGCAGTGGAATGACGACGAAGTCTGGGCGGATCTTGACGACCTGCTGAAGACACGCTGGCCGCACCCGCACGGCGGCACGATTGGCATCGACGCGACCGCAGTTGATGCCGGCGACGGCGTGACCATGGACAAGGTGCTGGCCTTCTGCGGTCCGCGAGTTCGTCGCAAAGTCATGGCCATCAAAGGCCGCGGCGGGAACCTGCCGTGGATTGCGGCCAGCCGTTCAGCCAAGCGCCGCGGTCAGCTTTGGATCGTGGGTGTCGACGGCATCAAGGCGGCTTTGTTCGGGCGCTTGGCAAAAGGAGAGATGCGGTTCTCCGATAGCCTGGAGGCCGACTATTTCGAACAGTTGACCGGCGAGCGGATGCTTGTGCGCTACCGCCGCGGGGCGGCTGTATATGAGTTCGTACCAGTCACCGGGAAGCGGCATGAAACTTTGGACTGTGCCGTCTATGCAATCGCCGCTCACAAATCACTGACGATCAACTTCGACCGACGCGAGTCAGAACTACGCGTTGAACCACAAGCGCCGGCACGTCCGCGGCGCATTGAATGCGAGTGGGCAACGGCTCACCGGCAATAGGAGAGAAACATGACCATAGAAATCACCCGCTGGCAGCCGCTGAACCATGCAGGAAGCGGTATTGCATCCTTCAATTTCCGCATTCGTGGCGTTGCCGTGCGTGCCGCAATGTTCGTGAAGAGGGATGACGGGTTTGGCGTGACCATGCCGTTTACTCGCCACCGTCAAGAAAACGGCAATGAGCTAACCGCAGTCGGACTTGACTACGAAGACCTGCAGTCCGTGCTTGCTGCTGCGACGGCGAGGCACCTTGAGGATGAAGAGCCTGCCGACGCCGGATTGCGACGCGTGCTTGGTGCGGCCGAAAACGAGGCTTGCGAGATTGCCGGGCTGGGTGCATGAGCGGAATAAAGCCAATCAGCCTCCTAACATCGGTGCAATCGGCGATCGAGCGATGGGCGACGCCTAGCAAGCCTGTACCCCCGGAGCCCACAGAAGAGCCTGCCCCCCCCCCCGTCCGCAAGCGCCTACGCTCGTTCCACTGGCGGACGGCCTGATTGTTGGCGACCAAACGATTAGCAGCCTCACTCTTCGCGCCTTCGCCAACGATGGCGAGCAGAACCTCAAAGACGTCATATTGATCGACGCGATGCAATCCGGCTATCCGGGCGTGCTGCGCCTTGTCGAGAGCCTTTCAGGTGTCCCTTACGCCGACCTAGATCGAATGACTGCGCGTGATTTTTACGTCACTGCTCGGGCGGTATTGGCTCACCTCAGGGCTTATGATGACCACCTGAAAAAAGCGATACTCAACTATGGACGACCGAACGTCCTAATTCGCCCATAGCCTCGCCGAGGTCACTGCCGGCCGTGGCGGTGCCGTGCTTATTGGTGTATGTTCGCTCACTTGAATTGGTTTCAAGTGAGTACTTGATGCCATTAACAAAGGGCTGGGCTTTAGGTGACGGCTTAGCTGCGGGCGCACCATGGAGGAATTGTGGGCTTGTTCCCCTCCGGCTCCTGTTCACGTAAATTCGTGAAGAAGTAACCGCAAAAGTCATTTGCCGCATCTGATGCAGACATGTGCTCGGGGATACGATCGGCCGCGTAGAGGACGTCATCCAACCTACCTAATGCAGACGTCGTCGAGAAATTCGCGACTGCTTTTGGTGTGCGGTCGCCGTCGGTAGCAAGACGGACGGTGTTCACAATCAATGCCGTTTGGACGATGTAAAGAAAGTCTTCCCGCTTACCCATATCTTCCCCCTCCCGTTTCCAGCACCATCGCACCGGCCCTGCCGGTTGTCCAGCGCTGGACGGCACAACTCGACGGCAGCGGGACAAGCCGCAATCTTTTCTGAAAATACCAGCTTGACAAATTTGTTAAGATGGTTGACAGTGCAAATATAATTGGGCTACGCGTTTGTCACCAAAATCGCTTGACTCCACTGCGATTCGGCGCCATCATTCTGGCATCGAAACAGAGGGGACACGCAAATGAGCGACGAAATGAGAGACGCACTGATTACGGCCCGCAAGCGTCTGGAGATCTGCCTGGACCTGTTTGACGACGCTCTCGTCGCCAGCCGAAGCTATCATCATGGCGTCGAGGCGTGTTTCGATAGCGCGCATTTCATGGGGCACCAGACCCTTGAGGCAATTGCCGAGGCTCAACGGCTGGACGAACTCGAGATGGCATAAACAGTTTGCCCTCGTATCGGTCCGGGTGTTCTACCCCGCGAAGCCGTAGAGGATGACGCTGGTTCGAATCCAGCCGAGGGCTCCACTATGCGCTAGGCACCACTGGGCAATCCGGCCCTGAGCGCGGGCGCCGTGTCACCACCACGGCGCCATTTACTAACCGTTGCACAACCTGGGCTTGACTTTTCGGTCGAAATCCCATAAAGAGATGATCGGCTAAAAGCCCACGGCCCTTAGTGGCTATGTCTCGCTCGCAACCCATTTCGCGAGACTCCCAACGCAACGTTGAGCCTGCTTCGCAGGCATTGAGAACCCGCGTGTTCATGGTGAGCACACGGACAACGAGAACGCGCGCCTGTTTGGCCGCAAGCAATGAGGAGAATTGGGTTGTCCAAAGCGAATGACGATATGGCGACTGCACATCATGAAGCTGGCCACGCTGTGGCCGCATGGTTGTACGGGATTCCTATTTGCCACGTTGAGATCGATACGCAGACTGGACGAGGACACGTCCAACCTGAGGTGCGATACTTCACGACCGTAGCGTCTCATACTAAGTACAAAAATCTGCTAGCCCACATGTGCGCTGCCGGCCCGCTCGCCGAGTCGGCATACTACCACTCCACAGGGAAGCAACACGTCGAGGGGCTGCTGTGGTCGACAAGCGACTGGCACGGTCTGTCCGCGTTCAAGGGAGGGCCAAGCACTTACTGCGCTGAAACCCATCCTGTAACATGGGCAGTCAAAAGCTTGTTCACGCGTGAAGACGTGAAGATGGCTATCTGTGCACTAGCTGGCGCCCTACTTCTAAGTGGACGGCTCAATGGGCGAGAAGTTGATGGCATTATGAAGAGGTGTATTAGCAGCAAGGGCCGGTTGCCGTTGGCTCAACACCAAATTAAGTCAGATAGGATGTTTGCGCGGTTCGATCGTGCACTATCTGAGCAGCGCGCATCCCAAGCTGTGCCTCATTCGGCTTAGGCCGAACCCCTCCCCGCTGCCAATCGCCATGCGTAACCCACTGGAAGATTGCGGCGGGTAGGTACAACATACAGTACAACACGCCCTCGCCAGCCCTTGCCTTCTGGGCCGGTCCGTCCAGTCGATCATCGGTGCGACTGCGAATATCTTGGTTCCCGGTGCGTAGAGCGGTGCCTGTGTCATCGCCGGTCAGATAGACCGCCTGTGGCCGCTCCGCAAGTCCGGCGGGATCTGCGGTCGCTCCTCAGAGCAGGCCGAGTTCTGCCAGTTCGCGCTTCAGGTCTTCCGGCATGGCTTCCAGATCGGCGCCCGACGCGCCCAGGTCGCGGGGTGCCGCGTCCGGCTCGAGATAGCGCCAGCCCTGGAACGGACGGCGCGGCGCGGGTACGGTTTCGATGACTTCCGGCCCGAGGATCAGCTCGCAGCGGCTGATGCCGTCGCCACCGGTGAAGGTGACGATGTCGAGGAGCTTCTGGCGTGCCGCCACCTGTCCCTTGATGATCCAGTAGAGCGACCCGCCGTCGAGCAGCTCCTCTGCGCGTTTGGGCTGCATGCGCGTGACATGCGAGCTGTGCGGCTCGAGCCCGGCGGCGATCGCCGTAAGCGAGCGCTCGGCGACCCATTGCCTGAGGTCGTCGAGGGAGTCGGCCCCCACGCAGAGTTTGATCAGATGCAGTGCCATGGTGATCGTGATAGCCCTTTGCGGGGATCGGTCAAGTCCCGCGCTTTCCGCTCCACAGCCTCAGCATTCCACGACATTCACGGCCAGGCCGCCGAGCGAGGTTTCCTTGTACTTCTCGCTCATGTCGTTGCCGGTCTGTCGCATGGTCTCGATGCAGGCGTCGAGCGGCACGAAATGTTCGCCGTCCCCCTTGAGCGCCAGTGAAGCCGCGGTCACCGCCTTGACGGCGCCAAGCGCATTGCGCTCGATGCAGGGTACCTGGACGAGGCCCGCGACCGGATCGCAGGTCATGCCGAGATGATGCTCAAGCGCGATTTCGGCGGCGTTCTCGATCTGCTCGGGCGAGCCGCCCATGACGGCGGCAAGTCCCGCAGCCGCCATCGCGGACGCTGACCCCACCTCGCCCTGACAGCCGACCTCAGCGCCGGAGATCGAGGCATTGTGCTTGATGATGCCGCCGATGGCGGCAGCCGTGAGGAGATAGTCGCGAATGCCGTCGCGGTCGGCATCGGGGTGAAAATGCTGGTAGTAGCGGATCGTCGCCGGCACGACGCCGGCAGCGCCGTTGGTCGGCGCGGTCACAACCCTGCCGCCCGCCGCATTCTCTTCGTTGACCGCCATGGCATAGACGGAAAGCCAGTCATTCGCCAGCAACGGATTGGCGCGATTGCTGCGCCACTCCTCCTGCAGCTTCTCGTGGATCGTGCGCGCCCGGCGCCTGACGTTCAGTCCGCCGGGCAAGCGGCCTTCCTGGCGCAGGCCACGGTCGATGCATCCGCTCATTGCCTCCCAGAGGCGGTCGAGACCGGTATCGAGGGTCGCCCGATCCATCGTGGCTTCCTCATTGGCACGCTTCATCTGTGCGATCGTCAGACCGGAACTGCGCGCCATGTCCAGCATCTGCCTGGCCGTGGCGAATGGATAAGGCACGTTGGTGGACGGCGCGGCCTTCTTGCTCGCCTGCATCGCCTGCAGTTCGGTATCGGTGACCACAAACCCGCCGCCGATGGAATAATAGACCATGGTCAGCAGAACGCGGCCGTCGCGGTCGAGCGCGGTAAAGCGCATCCCGTTGGCGTGCCCCGGCAGTGTTACCTTCTTGTCGTAGACCAGATCGTCAGCGGGGCGGAAGTGATATGAAGGGTGTCCGGGCGGGGTCACGCGACCGCTCTTCTCGACCGCAGCCACGATGTCTTCCATCCGATCCGGATCGACGGTGTCTGGCTCTTCCCCCATCAGGCCGATGATCACCGCACGGCCGGTGCCGTGGCCGATGCCGGTATAGGCAAGCGATCCGTGCAAGCCGACCTTCAGCGCCGCGACGGCGGACGCGGAAGGACGGGGCCAGTCGTCAGACAGGATCAAGTCGAGGAATCGCCTGGCCGCGGTCATGGGTCCCATCGTATGGGAACTCGACGGGCCTATCCCTATCTTGAAGACATCGAAGACCGAAAGAAACATGAATGATTGCCCCTGCATGCACGATGAATCAGAAAGCTAGATTAGCATGCATTGCAAGCATGGTGGGCAACCGACATCCGTTTTGATTGCCGCGACACGAAATGGGCCAGGGGAAACGAAAACAGCGCGGCCGTTTCCGGACCGCGCTGCGAAACTCGCGACCATGAAGGTCAAATAGTTCCGAAAAGATAGGCTAGGAACAAGATGCCGGCAAATCCCACCAGGGCACGCAAGGTTACACCCCAGCAAGACTTCTGGATGCTGTTTTCCATTCTGACTCCGATTAACTCGCCTATGGCGAAAAGCCGTCCCCCGACCGCTTTCCTTGGGCAAGGGTCTATTGAAAAAGGAAGCACATCGCAATTGCAAAAATGGCGAAACGGTGACGCTTTGCGCATGGGAGCCATACGGTCACTGCATGGATGATCGAAGATTCAAAGGCTTGGAAGGCATATTAGAGTACGGAAAAACAAGTGGAAAACGCCTCAATTTGACCCAAACCATTACGAAAGTCTAAATCGCTTGCCTGCCGTCGATCCCCGGGCCTAAGGTTTTCGCACGGACCAACAGGGATTCGCGATGACGGTTATCGATCTCACGGCACTTTTGCTCTTCCTTGTTCTCTGGATCGTCTTCTCGTGGCTGACCAGCGGTGCGAAAATTCTGAGCCGTCCGAGCCTGACGCAGACCATGGCGGAGCGCCGGCGAGAATGGATCCGCAACTCGTTGAAGCGTGATCTGAAGATGATCGATACCCAGATCCTTGCCGGACTGCAGAATGGCACCGCCTTCTTTGCCTCGACCTCTATTTTTGCGATCGGTGGCTGTTTCGCGCTTCTGGGTGCAACGGAACAGGTCGATGCGGTGATCCGGGATCTGCCCTTCTTCATGTACGGCGACCGCACGGCTCTCGAAGTCAAGGTATTCGGCCTCATAGCGATCTTCGGCTATTCCTTCTTCAAATTCGGCTGGTCCTACAGACTCTTCAACTATTGCACGATCCTGTTCGGCACCCTGCCGATGTCCGCGGAAGCGCAACAGGACCCCGTGGCAACGGAACGGCTGGCCGAGCGTGTGATCCGCATGAACATCATCGCCGCAAAGCACTTCAATACCGGTCTGAGGGCGATTTTTCTGTCGATAGGTTACCTCGGCTGGTTCGTAAGCCCTTATGTCTTCATGGCGACGTCGGTTATCATCTTCTCCGTTCTGATCCGCCGCCAGTTTTTCTCCGATGCACGTCTCGCCCTGATGAACGATGCGGCGCCATGAAAAGGACTCGATTGACCGCTGTGGCATGAGCAGTTGAAGCGCACGACCGCGCGCTGGAAATCTCACACACGAAGGATGGATCGTGACGCCGCTCCCCGAAAGTGAAATCCCGCCGGCGAAGCCGTTGAGGATCGGCATTCTGGACACCGCACGGGGTGTCGCACTGCTCGCCATGGCATCCTATCACTTCACTTGGGATCTCGAATTCTTCGGCTATCTCGAACCCGGAACGGCCACCCAGGGCCTTTGGAAATTGTACGCCCGCGCAATCGCCAGCAGCTTCATCTTCATGGCGGGTGTCAGCCTGGTCCTGGCGCATTATCCCACGCTGAGGCTGCAATCCTTCTTTCGGCGGTTGGGCATGGTGGTCGCGGCAGCGATAGCCATCACCGTCGCAACGGCGATCGCAACGCCGCAAGGCATGGTTTTCTTCGGCATCCTGCACAATATTGCCGCCGCGAGCCTGATTGGCCTGCTCTTTCTCAGGCTGCCGCCGGCTCTCACCATTCTGGCGGCGGTATCGGCGATCACCCTGCCGAACATCTACCGCTCGGACATCTTCGATGCGCCCTACCTGCTCTGGGTCGGCTTGTCGCAGCGCCTGCCGCGCTCCAACGACTACGTGCCCATCTTGCCGTGGATCGGCGCGTTCCTGTTCGGCATGGCCACCGCACGAATCGCCCGCTCGGCGGGCTGGTTCGGAACCCTCGCCTCACTCCCGGCCGGACCGGCGATCCTGCGCTGGGGCGGACGCCACAGCCTGCTCGTCTACCTACTGCACCAGCCGCTGTTGATTGCTGTGGTTTATTTGACGTCGATCATCGCGCCGCCACAAAAGGCTGATCCAATCCAGTCCTATCTGCAGAGCTGCGAGACAGCCTGCCGCAACGAAGGTTCGCAAGCGGCAATATGCAGCCGCTTCTGCGCCTGCACCATGGATAAACTGATGGAACAGTCACTGTTTGAACCGCTCCAGTCTGGCGCAATCCAGCCGGATCAGGATGAGCGTGTGTTGCAGCTTGCCCGTGAATGTACCGCAGTCAGCCAATGACAGGACATGATCATGAACGCCTATCGACTGAAGCCGCTTAAATACCCTTGGCCGCCCCTGCTCTACGGACTTGCCATCGCCGCAGCGCTCTTGCTTGAGCGCTATGTCGGCCTCCTGCCGTCCGTGCCCAGCGATGGATATCTCTTCTGGATTATCGGCGGACTTCTGGTCGTCATCGCCGTGACGCTCGACGTATGGGCGATCAGGACCCTTCTCGTGAGCCACACGACGGTCATGCCCAATCGCTGCGCCCAGCGACTGGTCACCAACGGTCCGTTCCGCCTTACGAGAAATCCGATCTATCTCGGCTACACGCTGATGACGGTCGCCTTCGGTTTTCTGACCGGAAATAGCTGGTTCTTCGTCGCGGCCGCGGCCGCGGCCGTGGTTACCACGATCGTAGCCATCCGATGCGAGGAAATGCATCTGCTCGCCCGCTTCGGCATCGACTTCGAACGTTACTGCCAGCAGACCCGCCGCTGGATCTGAACGGGGGTCAGGTCCCGACGCCGATCTCGACCATTCGCGTGAGGCACGCCTCCTCGGCGTTGTCGAGTTCTGCAAGCGTCTCGTCGATGTCCTTGCGCTTCTGCCGGAGTTCGTCGCGCTTCTCGTCGATGCGCTTCATCATCAGCTTCAGCTGACCGATCTCACCGGGCGGTTCCTTGTAGACGTGGATAATTTCCCGGATTTCGGCTACAGTAAATCCAATACGCCGACCGCGCAGGATTTCCTGCAGCAATCGCCGGTCGGCAGCACGGTAAAGGCGCGTACGTCCCCGACGCTCGGGATGTAGCAGACCCTCATCCTCGTAGAACCTGAGGGTGCGGGTCGAAACCCCGAACTCACGCGTCAATTCTGTTATGCTGTAATACTTCTTCACTGCCGTTCCGATTCAATTTGGAATAGCCATTCTATTGACTTTTACGTAATAGTCAATTTAACCGCGTGCCAGGCTCCGGTTCACGTTCGAAACCACCAGGTCGCAAGTCCCAGAAACGTGAAGAAGCCCGTGATATCGGTCACCGTCGTGACGAAAACCGCAGATGCGACCGCCGGGTCCGTACCGATGCGGTCGAGGAACAGCGGAATAAGAATACCGGCAATCGCCGCAGCGAACATGTTGATCAGCATGGCGGTTGCGATGATGCCGCCGATATCCGCATCCTGGAACCAAAAGCCCGCGACAACACCGATGAGGATGCCGAAGATCATTCCGTTCAACAGGCCGACGCCGGCTTCGCGACGTACGACGCGCCACGCATTGTGGATATCGAGATCGCGCGTCGCGAGAGCGCGAACCGTCACGGTCATGGTCTGCGATCCCGCATTTCCGCCCATGCCGGCGACGATCGGCATGAGCACGGCAAGCGCAACGATCTGTTCGATTGTCGCCGAGAACAGGGAAATGACCGAGGCCGCAAGGATCGCCGTCAACAGGTTCACCAGCAACCATGGCACGCGGGACTTGGACGTTTCCGGAATCGTATCCGACAATTCCTCGTCACCGACGCCGCCAAGACGCATCAGGTCTTCTTCCGCTTCCTCCTGGATAACGTCGACAACGTCATCGATGGTCAGCACACCGACCAGACGGCCGTTCTCATCGACGACAGCCGCCGAGAGAAGGTCATACTGCTCGAAGACCTGCGCTGCCTCTTCCTGGTCCATCTCGGCGGGAATGGGGTGGCTCGTCTCGCGCATGATCGTTTCGACCTTGGCCTGCCTTTTGGTGCGCAGGATGCGGTCAAGGTCGATGGTGCCGAGCAGCTTGAAGGTCGGGTCGATGACGAAGATCTGGGTGAAACTTTCCGGCAGGTCCTCCTCGTCACGCATATAGTCGATGGTCTGGCCGACCGTCCAGAACGGCGGGACCGCGACGAATTCGGTCTGCATGCGCCGGCCGGCGGAGCTTTCCGGATAGTCGAGTGCGCGGCGCAGCCGCACCCGCTCGGTAAACGGCAACTGGGCGAGAATCTCCTCCCGATCCTCGTGATCGAGATCCTCCAGAATATAGACCGCGTCGTCCGAATCGAGATCGCCGATAGCCGTGGCGATCTGCTGATTGGACATCTGTTCGACGATCTGGAGACGGATTGCCTCGTCGACCTCGGTCAAGGCCGTAAGGTCGAAGTCGTCGCCGAGAATGCGGACGAGCGCCAGCCGTTGATCGGGTTGTATCGCCTCGATCAGGTCGCCGAGTTCGGACTCGTGCAGCCGCGCCACATGCTGGCGCAAGAAAAGCAGGTCGCGATCGGCGATCGCCGCACCGACAAGGGCCAGGAAATCGGAACGGATCGAGCCGTCTTCCGCGTAGATATCGGCGGAAGCATCATCCTGTGTGCTGTGAACGAGGATGTCTTCGCCGGTATCCGTCATGCTTGCGTCCTTGTCTTCGAGTTCTTTACGCCCTGCGTATCCCGGTTGCCATGGAGAATGGCGTCAAAAACCACATTGTCAACAACCGTGGACGGATATCGTTCCCGCCCGGTGTGCAATTGCGAACAAGGCCTGCTAACCTGTTGTTAGAACAAGGTCCAGCCGGGTTTTTCGTCGCTCACGGGATTGTCCTGTCCGATAGCGACAAGTACGCGAACGCAGCCTCGAGGACTCACAAGGAAAGCAAGCAGTGACATCGAAACCTCTGGTCTATTTTCCCGATCCCGCATTGAAGACGCCATGCATTGCGGTGGACTCCTATGATCAGCCGTTGCGAACGCTCGCCGACGATCTCTACGACACGATGCGCGCCGCACCCGGCGTCGGGATCACCGCGGCCCATATCGGGGTGCCCGTTCGCCTCGTCGTGCTCGACTTGCCCGAAATCGGCGGGCGGCGCGCCTATGTCAATCCGGAGATCTTGTCGGTCTCGGACGAGCTGATGAGCCATGCCGAGGGAAGCGTATCGATGCCTGGCGCCACCGAAACCGTCACGCGGCCGCGTGCGATAACACTTCGCTATCGGGATCTGGATGGACAGGCGCACGAGGAGCAGATGGATGGCTTTCCGGCCATCTGCATGCAGCACGAGATCGACCAGCTGGACGGGATATTCTGGATTCAGCGCCTGTCGAAGCTGAAGCGAGACCGGCTGACGAAGAAGTGGGAGAAGTCGCGGCGTTAGGCTCAGGGCGCGGTCGCCCGCCCGGTCCGCGTGCCGGTCAACTGTCGGACAGATATAAAAAAACCCGGCCGAAGCCGGGTTGATTTTGGTGCGGTCGAGAAGACTCGAACTTCCACGGGTTGCCCCACAGCGACCTCAACGCTGCGCGTCTACCAATTCCGCCACGACCGCATCGTGGTAGGCGCCGAATTGCTCCGGCGGGGCTGCATGTAGCAAAAGCATTCCGGGTGCACAAGGCCACCATGACCGATTTTTGATAAATCCCGAAGCAGCGAAAAACCTCTGCGAGGGACCGGCCGGAAAACCCGCTCTTGAAGTGAAAAAGCATTCTTGCCAAGTAAGGGAAAAGGATGGCCACGACATGCAGCGCACCGACATCGAGACGAATATGCTCCCCTCGCCCGGCTCCCCGCCGGTGCGCTGGCGAATCTCCGAAGGGCTGGTTCCCTATGAGGAGGCCGTCGCCGCCATGGAGGCGGAAGTCGCAGCCATCGCGGAAGGGCGCGCCGACGAACTGGTCTGGCTGCTCGAGCATCCGCCGCTTTATACCGCCGGCACCAGCGCCGATCCGGTCGACCTGATCGACCCGGACCGCTTTCCGGTCTTTGCCACGGGCCGCGGGGGTGAATACACCTATCACGGCCCCGGACAGCGCGTCGCCTATGTGATGCTGGACCTGAAGCGCCGGCGGCAGGACGTCCGCGCCTATGTAGCGGCGCTGGAAGAGGTGATCATCCGCACGCTTGATTCGATGAACGTGCGCGGCGAACAGCGCGAGGATCGCGTCGGCGTCTGGGTCCGCCGGCCGGAAAAGCCGCCATTGCCCGACGGCTCCATGGCCGAGGACAAGATCGCCGCGCTCGGCATCCGTCTGCGGCGCTGGGTGAGTTTTCACGGACTGGCGATCAATGTCGATCCGGACCTCGCGCATTTTTCCGGTATCGTTCCTTGCGGAATCAGTGCCTATGGGGTCACCAGCCTCGTTGATCTCGGCCTTCCTGTGATGATGCCCGATGTCGATATCCGGTTGCGCGATGCGTTCGAAGAGGTGTTCGGCGACACCGTTTCCGAAATCCCGGCCTGACCTTTCCAGCCATACGACAAGCGGTCACGGACGGCATCACCGGCGCTTGCACTGGCCGGCCCCGCGTGCTTGATGAGGTCGTTGCCCGGAACGCGGATCGCCATGACAGAGCCCAAGACAAGCAGCCAGCAAAATCCGCTCCAGGGCATGGCGCTGATGGCCGGCTGCATGCTGATCCTGCCGGCCATGGATGCGATCGCCAAATACATGGCGACTTTCGAGGGCATGTCTCCCGGACAGGTGACCTTCTACCGCTTCTTCTTCCAGATGGCCTGTACGCTCCCGGTCCTCTTCCTGCTGCAGGGCTGGCGGGCGCTGTCGGCGAAGCGTCCCTTTCTGAACTTGCTGCGCGGCGCCCTGCACGGCGCGGCCAGCCTGATGTTCTTCATCGCGGTCAAATACATGCCGCTGGCGGACGTCTTCGCGATCTACTTCGTCGAACCCTTCATCCTGACCGCGCTTTCGGCGCTGTTTCTCGGCGACAAGGTCGGCTGGCGGCGGTGGCTTGCCATCGTCATCGGCTTCGGCGGCGCGATGATCGTCATCCAGCCGAGCTACGAAATCTTCGGGCTGACGGCGCTGCTGCCGGTCGCCTGCGCCTTCCTCTTCGCGCTCTACATGTTCCTCAACCGGGCGCTCGGGGATGCCGATACGCCCATGACCATGCAGACCATGGCAGGCCTCGGCGGCACGCTTTTCATGGGGCTGGCGCTCGCCGCTGGCGGCGCCCTCGGCGAGGCCGATTTCAAGTTCTCGCTTCCAGGATCATGGCTCGGATTCGGCCTGCTCGTGCTTCTCGGCTCGATTTCCGGCTATATCCATCTCCTGGTCGTACGCGCCTTTCGCCTCGCGCCGCTTTCGGTGCTGGCGCCCTTCCAGTATTTCGAGATCATTGCCGCAACCATCCTTGGCTATGCGCTCTTCGGCGACTTTCCGACACCCTCGAAATGGCTCGGCATCCTCATCATCGTCGCCTCGGGCCTGTTCATCCTGTGGCGAGAGCACAAGCGCGCAAGAAACGTTGCTTTTTAGGCAACTGCATTACGCGGGCTTAACCGTCTTCATTAGAGAATTCACAATGGTCGATGCATTAGAGTCCGCCCCGGTTTCATGATGAAACAGGGACAAAAGATGAGCGAGTTCCGTCTCTCTTTTCCGGCATGTGTCGTCGCCGGGAAAAACGGCCTAACGGCCGACGATACCGTATTGCTGCGCAAATATACCTTTCCGGGCGGGGTGCGATCCCCCGACGACGTGGTGACTATTCTTGCGCTGAACCGGCTCTGCCCCGAACAATGCGACGAATGGAGGACCTACTTCGTAGAGTCGCTTGCCGGCTATATCGTCCATCACTGTTATCCGAGCGGAACGCTCGACGAGATCAACGTGGCGTGGATCGAATCGGTTTTCGCGACGCGCGGAATCATCTGGTCCGCGATGGAACTGGAACTGGTCCTGCATGTCATCGAAATCTCGCCCCATGTGCCCCCGGCCCTGACGGTGCTCGCGCTCGATCAGTTGCAGCACGCGATTGCCGGCGGCGACGGTGCATATCGGTCGATTCGCGGCTGTTCGGACAACGGTGTGACCGAATTCGATCTCCGCTACATCCATCGGGTCCTGCGTCACGCCTTCGACGGGAATGGCCTTCGGCTCACGGAAAGGGAAGCCGACGCCATTCGGCGAATCGACGCTGCCACGGTGCCCGGAGCAAGCCATCCGGACTGGCGCGATCTGGCGGCGGCGGCCGGCTGCGCAGCAGACCGCAAATCGGTGCATTCGGCGGAGAATCCCAGGCGCTGGCTTCGGGTACCCGACACCTTTTTCCTCGACGAAGAAATGTCGCCCGACCCGCATGCGGACACGTCATCGTCCCTGTCCGCGGTGCAGGCCGGGTAACCGGCCCTGACGACGGCACCGGAGAGCGATCCCTGCACAAAGACTTGAATAATCGGCTGTGGGGCAGTCTGCGACCTTGAGACTATTGGCCGACACGTGCAACAGTCTCCCCGACCAAAGTTCAAGAGGGAGATAAGACACCATGGATGTTCGCGCCGCTGTCGCCGTTCAGGCCGGTAAACCGCTCGAAATCATGACCGTGCAGCTTGAGGGCCCGAAGGCGGGCGAAGTGCTGATCGAGGTCAAGGCAACCGGTATCTGCCACACCGACGACTTCACCCTGTCCGGTGCAGACCCGGAAGGTCTGTTCCCGGCGATCCTCGGCCACGAGGGCGCGGGCATCGTCGTCGATGTCGGGCCGGGCGTGACGTCGGTGAGAAAGGGTGACCATGTGATCCCGCTCTACACGCCGGAATGCCGCGAATGCCCCTCCTGCCTCTCGCGCAAGACCAACCTGTGCACCGCGATCCGTTCGACGCAAGGGCAAGGCGTGATGCCGGACGGCACATCGCGCTTCTCCATCGGCAACGACAAGATCCACCACTACATGGGATGCTCGACCTTCGCCAATTACACGGTCCTCCCCGAAATTGCGGTCGCCAAGGTCAATCCCGACGCCCCCTTCGACAAGATCTGCTACATCGGCTGCGGGGTTACGACAGGAATCGGGGCCGTCATCAATACCGCCAAGGTGGAGATCGGCGCGACCGCAATCGTCTTCGGGCTCGGCGGTATCGGCCTCAACGTGATCCAGGGGCTCCGGCTCGCCGGTGCCGACATGATCATCGGCGTCGACTTAAACAATGACAAGAAGGAATGGGGAGAACGATTTGGAATGACACACTTTGTCAATCCAAAGGAAGTCGGCGAGGATATCGTTCCCTACCTCGTGAACATGACGAAACGAGGCGCCGACCAGATCGGCGGAGCCGACTACACCTTCGATTGCACCGGCAACACCAAGGTCATGCGCCAGGCGCTGGAAGCCAGCCATCGCGGCTGGGGCAAGTCGGTCGTCATCGGCGTCGCCGGCGCCGGGCAGGAAATCTCCACCCGGCCGTTCCAGCTTGTGACCGGCCGTTCCTGGATGGGCACTGCCTTCGGCGGCGCGCGCGGTCGCACTGACGTACCGAAGATCGTCGACTGGTACATGGACGGCAAGATCCAGATCGATCCGATGATCACCCACACAATGCCGCTCGAGGACATCAACAAGGGCTTCGAACTGATGCATTCCGGCGAAAGCATTCGCAGCGTGGTGCTGTACTGATCTGGTGCGAAGGGTGGTCAAATCCTCAAAATAGTCAGGAGCAAGACCACCCTCGTCCATCACTTTCGCATGGAAAATGATAGACTTTGCTCGCAATGAGTTTTCACAGGTGTTGGAGGGGCGAAGGATGTCTATTCGATCTATCGTTGCAGCATGCACATTGATATTGGCACCGGCGGCGGCATTTGCCGACCCGACCGGGAGCTTCGATGTGGTCGGAACCAATGCGTCCGGCGGACAATACGAGGGGACGGTCGATGTGGTCCGCAAGGGAGAGACCTATCAGGTCTACTGGAATATCGCGGGCAAGGAATACATCGGCACGGGAATTGGCGCGAAGTTTGTCGGCGACCGCTTCGAGATGGGGCCGGCCAGCGAGGATGACACGGCGATTTCGGTCGGCTATGTCGCGGAAGATTCCTTCGGAATCGCCATGTTCTTCGAACAGCCGGACGGCGTGTGGCAGGGCGTCTGGACCTATGCCGGCTCCGAAACCGTGATCGGGGAAAACTGGACCCGCAAGTAGTGCCATGCCGGATGCCGGCGTGGAAGGAAGGCACATCAAACCGTGATCTATGTCGATGCCGATGCATGCCCGGTGAAGCCGGAGATATTGAAAGTTGCCGAGAGGCACGGCTTCGAGGTTACGTTCGTCGCCAATTCCGGCTTGCGCCCGTCGCGCGACCCCATGGTGAAAAACGTCATCGTATCCAATGGCTTCGATGCGGCGGACAACTGGATCGCCGAGCGCGCTGGCCCGGGCGATATCGTCGTGACGGCTGATGTGCCGCTGGCCGGGCGCTGCGTCGCGACCGGCGCCATGGTCACGGGGCCGACAGGCAGAATCTTCGATCAGTCGAATATCGGAATGGCGACCGCGATGCGTGATCTCGGAGCCCATCTGCGCGAGACGGGAGAAAGCAAGGGCTATAATGCCGCCTTCGCGCCCCGCGACCGCTCGCAGTTCCTCGAGACCTTTGACAGGCTTTGCCGGCGCGTGAAAAAATGACCCCGTCACATCTGCAAGGGCGAAGGATCGAGGGCCGGTAAGCATGGGCAGTCTTCTCAATCGCCTGATCGTCCATCGGCACGGGCCATTCCTGGCGGCGCTTGCGTGCTCTCTCCTGTCCGGCAGCATCGCCATTTTCCTGAAGTCCAGATTCGCTGCGGAAATCGCCGCCGTTACCTTTTTTATCGTCTACCTCAGTCTGATAGGTCTGCGCCTGCCGGAACTGACGGCGGACTATCTGAAACGCCACGCTGAATCCGCTGACGAGCCAGCCCCGGTGATCATCGCTGTGACCGTGCTTGCCGTAACCGTTTCGGTGATTTCCCTGTTTCTCGCGCTCAACCGGCAGGGCGGTACCGGCGCTGTCCAACTCGTGCTGGCCTTCGCATCCGTCGTCCTGGGATGGCTGACGATCCATACGATGGCCGCGATCCACTACGCGCATCTTTACTGGCGCCCCGAAGCAACCGAGGCCGCCGAAACAAAGCGCCACAAGGGTGGCCTGGATTTTCCGGAGACGGCTGCCCCTTGCGGATATGACTTTCTCTACTTTTCATTCGTGATCGGCATGACGGCCCAGACCTCCGATACGGCAGTGACGACGACGGCAATGCGGCGCTTGAACCTGCTGCATTCGGTCATATCCTATTTCTTCAATACCGTGCTGGTGGCCGCCGCTGTGAACGCTGCAGTGTCGCTGGCTGGCTGAAACCAAAAGAGCAAGGAAACAAACATGAAGATCCTGTCGCAAAATACCGCTTTCGGCGGCATGCAGGGCGTTTTCGCCCACGAGTCCGACGCCTGCAAATGCGAGATGACCTTTGCGGTTTTCGTGCCGCCACAAGCGATCAAGGAGCGGCGGCCGGTCCTCTGGTATCTGTCGGGCCTCACCTGCACCCATGCCAATGTCATGGAGAAGGGCGAATACCGGCGCATGGCCGCCGAACTCGGCCTCATCATCGTCTGCCCCGACACCAGTCCGCGCGGCAATGACGTTCCCGATGAACTCACCAACTGGAAGATGGGCAAGGGCGCGGGCATGTATCTCGACGCGACGGAAATGCCCTGGGCCGAGAACTATCACATGTACACCTACATCACCGAGGAACTGCCGGCGCTGGTCGCCGAGCATTTCAAGGTCGACATGGACCGGCAGGGCATCTTCGGCCATTCGATGGGCGGGCATGGCGCCATGACCATCGCGCTCAAGAACCCCGACCGATTCAAGAGCTGCTCGGCCTTTGCACCCATCGTCGAACCCTCGACAGCGGACTGGACTGTCGACGCCTTCGAGAAATATCTCGGTACCGACAAGGCGAAGTGGCGGCCATACGATGCCTGCGCTTTGGTCGAGGACGGCGCACGCTTCCCCGAATTCCTGGTCGACCAGGGCAAGGCCGACAGCTTCCTCGAAACCGGCCTGAGGCCATGGCTGTTCGAGGAGGCGATCAAGGGGACCGATATCGGGCTGACGCTCAGGATGCACGAGCGCTACGACCACTCCTACTACTTCATCTCGACCTTCATGGACGATCATCTGACGTGGCACGCCGAGCGGCTGGGGTGAGCTTGGTGGGCCTCTCTTCTCCCCAGCGGGAAGAAGAGAGAATCACATGTGCTCGGCTCGTTGCCCCGCCGAGTCGAAAGGGTTCCGGTGTCCGTCCCCCTCATCTGCGAAATCTGAGGTTTAGCTGCGCTAAGCCCTCGATTTTGCTTCTTCTCCCCCGCCGGGGAGAAGAAGGACGTCGGCCGCGCTCAGAGCCTTCGATAAACGAAGAAGTCGAAATCGGCGGTTTGGGCGCGCCCGCTGGTGTCAAACGTGAACATGCCAGCAAAGGCGCCAGTGAACGAACCGTGCTCGCCGCGCCCGCCCTCGTCGGAAATCACGCCGGCGTCGAGGACCGGGCCGAGCGCCTGCCAATTCCCCTCACTGGCCCCTTCCCCGGCCCCCTCGCGCACCGGCCGCCAGAAGAACTGAAGTTCGTTGTCGACCACTTCCATGGCCAGATCGATTGGGCCGTCGGGCACGGCCACGCCATGGCCCGCCGGAAAGCTTAGTCGGCTATCGGGATAGTCGCCGGGACATGAAAGGATGGTGACGACCCGGCCGAGCTTCTCATGCAGCGTCACGCCGAGGGCGTGCAGCTTGTGGCGATTGTAGTAGTGGGTCAGCCCCGCGACCTGCTGATAGGTGTCCGGTGCGAATTCGATGCGCGTTTCCGCCCGGAACCGGTGATCCTCCTGACGACGTGCCACCAAGGACTGCTCGAACCACGAGCCGAGACTTTCGCGGCCGAAGAGCCGCAGATGACCCGGCCGGGCGGCCAGCGAGAACAGACGGTTCGGCTCGGGGGTTCTCAGCCACTGGAATTCCGGCGGCAGCGCGGTGCTGTCGAAATCATGCCTGACAACTTCGGGGCGCTCGATCCGTTCCACGGGCCTTGGTGGCGCGACCTCGACCGACGGAACCGGACCGCCATCTTGGAGATAAAGCCAGCCGTCGTCCTTCCACACGCACTTCTGGATCGCGGTCTCGCGCCCCAATGTGCAGCGGCGCTGAGGCGCAAGCGGCCGGCCGCAAAGATGGGTATGATAGGCCTCGCCTTGCGGCGTATCGACATACTGACCGTGGCCCGCACGCTGAAGCGGTGCATCGGGATGATCCTTCGAAGTGATCAGATGGGTGTCCGGATGCAGTTCATAGGGCCCGTCGAGGGTGCTCGAGCGCGCCATGGTGACGGCATGGCCGTAGCCCGTGCCGCCCTCGGCGGTCGTCAGATAGTACCAGCCGTTGCGCTTGAAGAGATGTGGCCCCTCGACGAGACCGAGCGGACTGCCGGGAAAGATGTTCTTCACCGGCCCAATCAATGTCCGGGTCACCGGGTCCCATTCCTGCAACAGGATGCCGTCGAAAGCCGGATGCTTCGGCGAGCCGCCATAGCTCTCGGTACGGTGGTTCCACTGCATGTTGACGAACCATTTGCGTCCGTCGTCATCGTGGAAGAGCGACGGATCGAACCCCGATGAATTAACATAGAACGGATCGCTCCATTCGCCCTCGATGGACGGCGCGGTGACGATATAGTTGTGCGCGTCCTTGAAGTTACCGTCGAAGCGCTTGACGTCGGTATAGACGAGCCAGAAGAGACCATCCGCATAAGACAGGCACGGCGCCCAGATGCCGCAGCTGTCGGGATTGCCGCGCATGTCAAGCTGGGCCCTGCGCTCCAGCGGACGACGCAGCAGGGTCCAGTTGACCAGGTCGCGCGAATGGTGGATCTGCACGCCCGGATACCACTCGAAGGTGGAGGTGGCGATGTAATAGTCCTCGCCGACCCGGCAGATGGAGGGGTCCGGGTTGAAGCCCGGCAGGATGGGGTTCTGGATCATGCGCAATCTTATCCTCCCTTTGCGATTGCCCCTCATCCACCTGCATGCACCTTCTCCCCGTTTTGACGCGGAAAAGTGACAAGCGGCGCCGTCTCAGTTCCCTCTCCCCGCCTGCGGGGAAAAGGCTAGAGTAAGGGGCAATCTCGTTCACTTCGTCTTTCGCGCCGGTCCCTTCCGTTCGGCCGAGGCTGCCCAGAGGTTGATGTCGGCCTCCTTCGCGTAGATGTCGATCTCGGCCAGTTCCTCGGCCGTGAAATCCGGATTCTCCAGCGCCTTGACGCAATCCTCGACCTGGGACGGCTTCGATGCCCCGATAAGCGCCTTCGTAATCCGTCCGCCGCGCAACACCCAGGCAAGCGCCATCTGCGCAAGGGTCTGGCCCCGGCGTTCGGCGATCGCATTGAGCTTGCGGATGTTTTCGATATTCCGCTCGTTCAGGAAGTCTGGATTGAGCGATTTGTGCTGTGCCGCCCGGCTCTCCTCGGGAATGCCGCCCAGATATTTCGCGGTCAGCATGCCCTGCGCGAGCGGCGAGAAGACGATGGAGCCGATGCCCAGTTCCTCGAGCGTATCGACCAGACCGTCCTCCTCGATCCAGCGGTTGATCATCGAATAGCTCGGCTGGTGGATCAGCACGGGCGTGCCCATCGCCTTCAGGATTGCGTGGGCCTCGCGGGTGCGCTTCGAATTGTAGGAGGAGATGCCGATGTAAAGTGCCCTGCCCGAACGGATGATCTGATCGAGCGCGCCGCAGGTTTCCGCCAGCGGCGTGTCCGGATCGAAACGGTGGGAATAGAAGATGTCGACGTAATCGAGGCCCATGCGCTTGAGGCTCTGGTCGCACGACGCGATGAGGTATTTGCGGCTGCCCCATTCTCCGTACGGACCGGGCCACATGCCATAGCCCGCCTTGGACGAAATGATCAGCTCGTCGCGATAGCCGGCGAGATCGGTCTTCAGGATCTCGCCGAAGGCGAGTTCCGCGCTGCCGCCCGGCGGTCCGTAGTTGTTGGCGAGATCGAAATGGGTGATTCCAAGGTCGAAGGCCTTGCGGACAATCGCCTGCTTCGTCACATGCGGCGTGTCATCACCGAAATTATGCCAGAGCCCAAGCGAAATTGCCGGCAATTTCAATCCGCTCCGGCCACAGCGATTGTACTTCATCCGCTCATAGCGGTTATCCGACGGCTGCCACTGCATGATCTTCTCCGTTCCGTTCGATGGGTGCGGGCCAATCTATGCCGCCCCCATTGCCCAGCGCAACCGGCTCACTTGAGCAGCGCGCGCGCCTCTTCTATCCCGAGCGCCGCCGGCTGGGTGCATGTCGTCGAAAGGGTGACGAATTCCCCGATCTCGCCGGATTTGAGGATCGCCGTCATCACGTCGACGCCGTGGAGCGCCCGGTCGAGCGAGCAGCGGGCGTCGCGGCCTTCGAGGATGGCGACCGCCATGTCGGCGAGCCCGGCCGTGCGGTAGTTCGCCCGCGGACCGTTGGCATGGTCCTGATTGTTGACGCCGAACGGGTGCTCCCAGTTCTCCAGCGGCTGGATATCCTTGTTGCGCCCGCTCGCCTCGACGACACCGCCGAAGAAATTCGGGTCGGGCACAAAGAGCGACCCTTCAGTGCCGTAGAGTTCCATGTTGGCATGGCGATGCGACCAGACATCCCAACTGGCAGAAAGGGTAATCGTCGCGCCGTTCCGGAACTCCACAAGCGCATGGATGTTGGTCGGCGTCTTCACCGGTATCACCTCGCCCTCGCGCGGCCGGCTGGTGATCGTGCGGGTCTCGCTCGCCATCGAGGTCAAAGCGGCAACCCGCTTTACCGGGCCGATGAGGTTGATGAGGTTGGCGATGTAATAGGGACCCAGATCAAGGATCGGGCCCCCACCGGGCAGGAAAAAGAAATCGGGATTGGGATGCCACATCTCCATGCCCGGACTCATGACGTGACAGGTACCCGAGGTGACGCGGCCGATCCCGCCCTCATCGATGTACTTGCGGGCAAGCTGGTGGGAACCGCCGAGGAAGGTGTCGGGCGCGCAGCCGACCGACAAGCCTTTTTCCTTCGAGAGCTTCCGCAGGTCCTCGCCCGCCTCGAGACTGAGAACGAGCGGTTTTTCGGAATAGACATGCTTGCCGGCTTCGAGGATGCGTCTCGAGACTGCGTAATGGGCGTCCGGGATCGTCAGGTTTACGATGATGTCGAGTTCGTCATTGGCGAGCAGTTCGTCCATCGGCTGCGCCTTTACGCCGTATTCTTCCGCCCTGAGTTCGGCGGCATTCATGTTGAGGTCGGTGCAGGCGAGCACCTTCAGCCCCTTGAAGAGCGGAGCGAGGGAGAAATAGGTGGTCGAGATATTGCCGCATCCGATGATGCCGACGCCGAGTTCGCGTGCCATTGTGGGTTCCGGATTCTGGAGTGAGATCAGTAACTGTTGAAGGAAGCGATCGAGCGGTCGATCAGCCGGTCGATGTCTTTCGGGTTGTCGTGCTCGACGATGAAATGGCGAACCTCATACGCCTTCAGCGCCGTCATCAGACCGTTCCAGTCGACTGTGCCGTGACCGACATCGGCCCAGCCGTCCTCGTCGCTGTTCTCGCCCGCGGGCGCTATGTCCTTGACATGGACAGCGCTGATACGCTTGCCGTAGCTGGCGATCCAGGCAAAGGGGTCGGCGGCGCCACGAATGATCCATGCAATGTCCGCTTCCCAGGAAAGCTCCGGGCCTCCGGCAAAAATCTGTTCCTGCGGTGTGGATTCGTCATCCAGCGTGGCGAACTCGAAATCGTGATTGTGCCAGCCGAAGGTAAGCCCGGCGTCACGGAATGGCTTGCCTGCCTCCTGCAGCCTCTGCCCGAAGGCGAACCAGCCGGCCGCGTCGCGCGGACGCAGGTCTGCGATCAGATGCGGGCAATAGATGGCCTCGACCCCAAGCGTCTTCGCGATTTTCAGTGCGCGCGCGGGAGCCCCCTCCAGCATGTCCAGCCCGAAATGGGCGGTCGGCATGGCAAGCCCGTTGCGGTCGAGATCGGCCCGCAGCGCCGCAACGCCGGCATCGTCAAGCGAGGCATACATGGCGCCGTAGCCCTCGACCTCCTTGTAGCCGGCGGCGGAGAGCTTCGGAAAGACCTCGGAAAAGGGCTGGAAATTGCGGGCGCTGTAGAGCTGGAAGCCGAGTTTCGTCATTTATAGTCTCCTCGTAGGGATCGGGTGGTGCCCCGGGTTCTGGTCGTCGGGCCGCGGAAACGTCAGATCGCGGCCTGGCAGGAATAGAGGTCGTAGAGGGTGAAGTCCGGCACGGTACCCGGCGCGAGCGGCGCGGCCGGCGTGAAGGTCACCACGCGGCTTTCGCCGGCGGCGAGGTCGAAGGCGTTGTCGGAATAGCGGCCGGCGAGATCGGACTCGATCATCACGAAGAGCGCGAGGCCGCTGGCAGAGACGGTGATCTCGACCGTCCCGCCTTGCCCCGGCGCCGCCTGCAACGTCAGCCCCGAAGGCTCAAGCTCGAGCGCCTTGTAGGTGCCGTGGACATAGTGGCCCTCGCCGCTCGTGCCGTTGGCGATGAAGCTCCACGCCAGGATGCTGCCTGCCGGGATATCGTCCGCCGCAAGAATGAGCAGCGTTTCGGCCCGGTCGGGCGGGCACGTCCCGCTTGCCGTCCGCAGCGGGATCTTCTCGCCACCCAGTGTCACCGCGAAGAGGTTCATGTCGACCGCCGCCGGCTCCGGCGTGTCGTTGACCATCGAGAAACGAACCTCTTTGCCGCCTTCGGACGGGATCGCCGCGACCGCGACCGGCTGGAAGAAGCGGCGGGCCATGTAGTGCAGCGCCTTCCACCCGCCGCCGTAATCGAGGCTCGCCCAGGAGGCGACCGGCCAGGTGTCGTTGAGCTGCCAGTAGAGCGTGCCCATGCAATGCGGTTTGAGCGACCGCCAATAGTCGACTGCCGTCTTGATCGCCAGGCCCTGCTGGATCTGCGAGAGATAGACGAAATTGGCGAAATCCTTCGGGAAACGGAAATAGCGGAACATGGTGCCGGCGATCCGCTCGTTGCCGCCGGCATTCTTCTGGTGCAGCTCGATCACCGGCGAGGCAATGTTCATGTCGCCCTTGTCGGCGAAGGTCTCGATCACCGGCATCGAGGTGTAGGACTGGAAACCGAATTCCGAGCAGAAGCGCGGTTTGACAGTTCGGTAATTAGCGAAACTCTTATTCTCGTGCCAGACCGACCAGTAGTGCATGTCGCCGGAGCCGTCGGCATGCCAGGCGTCGCCAAAGTCGAGATAGCCCGAGGCCGGGCTCGACGGCCACCAGATGCCTTGGGGATAGGCCTTCCTGACCCCCTGCTCAATCACACGATTGAGGCGATCATAGGCGACGAGGTAGCGGTCGCGGTTGTCGCGGCTCTCCTCAAACCAGGTGAGCGCGCCGACGAGTTCGTTGTCGCCGCACCAGAGCGCGATCGATGGATGCGAGGACAGCCGCCGGACCTGATAGTCGACCTCGGCTGCGACATTCTCGAGAAAATCCTCGGTACAGGGATAAAGATTGCAGGCGAACATGAAGTCCTGCCAGACCATCAGGCCGAGCCGGTCGCAGAGGTCGTAGAATTGGTCCTGCTCGTAGAAGCCGCCGCCCCAGACGCGGATCATGTTCATGTGGGCGGCGACGGCCGATTGCAGCAAGTCCTCGGTCTTCTCAGAGCTGGTGCGAGAAAAGAGCGCGTCGGCCGGGATCCAGTTGGCGCCACGGCAGAAGATCTCGCGGCCGTTCACCCTGAAGGCGAAGCGCGAGCCGGCCTCGTCCGGGTCGGTGATGAGGGCGATGGTGCGCAGGCCGATCTGGCGGCTCAGTGTTTCGCCCGGAATATCCACGGAGAGCCGATAGAGCGCCTGCTCGCCGCTGCCCGCCGGCCACCAGAGGCGCGGACGCTCTATGTGGAAGACATGGGCGATCACGCTCTCGCCGGCGGGAATGCCGCAATCGAGGCGCTCGCGCAGGCCGTCGAACTCGAAATGCACCGGCACGACGCTCGGCTCGAAGGCATGGAGGGTGAGCTTCACATGCAGATCGACGCTGCCGTCGTCGTGATGGACCTGTTCGGTCTCCAGATGCTCAATGCGGGCCGGATCGAGCTTCTTCAGCGCAATGGTCCCGTAGAGCCCGAGCGGGGCCAACGCGATGTTCCAGTCCCAGCCGAAATGGCATTGCGGCTTGCGCAGCATGTTGCCGTTGGGGATCGGCGAATTACTGGTCGAATAGGGAACATAGAAGGGCTCGCGGGCCTGACGCTCGGCGCCGGCAACGACGCTCGAATGGATCAGGATGCGGATCTTGTTCTCACCCGGCTGGAGTGCTGCCGAGACGTCCGGCCGATAGCGCCGGAAGCAGTTGTCGGCAGAGAGCACCGGCACGTCGTTGACGAAGACGACGGCGACGGTGTCGAGATAGTCGATGTCGAGGTACCAATGGCCGTCGGCGTGATCGAGGAAGAAGGAGCGCTCCAGCGTCCAGTCGCGCTCCGCCACCCACTGCACCGCCTCCTCGTTGCGGCCAACATAGGGGTCCGGAATGATGCCGGCAGCGTGAAGCGCCGAATGCACGTCCCCCGGCAGCGTCATCGCCGCGCCGTGTTCGCCACCGGCAGATGACAGGCGCCATTCACCCGAGAGATCGATGGTCGAAGTGTTTGCGTTCCTCATGGGTCAATCCGAATCATTCATGTCGCGTAGCTCCGGAGGGCACCGGACCGCCGCTACGCGTCAGATCCTCTCCTCCGTCTCGGCATCGAACAGTGAGGCGACAGACATGTCGAAGCCGAGGCGCAGCCGCGTGCCGGGGCCGTAGCGGCGGGTGCCGGAGGTGCGCACCGACATGACGTGGCCGGCATGCTTCAGCCACAGCAGGTTGTCGGCCCCCATCGGTTCCTCGATATCGACCACGGCTTCGTGAGCCTCTGCGCCGGCGGGCACCTCGTCATCGATCAGCACATGTTCCGGGCGAACCCCGAGCACAACCTTGCGGCCGGCTGCGAGCGGACCAGCGGCCTCGTAGCCGTCGAGGAAGAAGTCGACACCATCGGTGGTGAACACCAGGCCGTTTTCCCGCGCGACCAGTTCGCCGCGCAGGAAATTCATCGATGGTGAACCGATGAAGCCGGCGACGAACAAGTTCTTCGGGCGGTTGTAGATGACCATCGGATCGTCGAGCTGCTGGATGACGCCGCTTTTCATGATGGCGATGCGGTCGGCGAGCGTCAGCGCCTCGATCTGGTCATGGGTGACGTAGATCATGGTGTTCTTCAGCGAATGATGCAGCCGCTTGATCTCGACGCGCAGTTCCGAGCGCAACTTGGCGTCGAGGTTCGAGAGCGGTTCGTCGAACAGGAAGACATCGACATCCCTGACCAGCGCGCGCCCGATCGCGACGCGCTGCCGCTGGCCGCCGGAGAGCTCGGCCGGCTTGCGTTTCAGCAAAGGCTCGATCTGCAGTATCCCGGCGGCGCGCGCCACCTTCTCGCGGATCTTGTCTTCCGACACCTTCGCGACCCTCAGCCCGAAGGACAGGTTCTTCTCCACCGTCATCTGCGGGTAGAGCGCGTAGGACTGGAAGACCATGCCGATGCCGCGGTCCTTCGGCTCTTCCCAGGTGACGTTTTTGTCCTTGATGAAAATCTGCCCGTCGGTCGGCTCGAGCAGGCCGGCGATGCAGTTGAGAAGCGTGGACTTCCCGCAGCCGGAAGAGCCAAGAAGAACGAGAAACTCACCGTCGCGGACGTCGAGATCGAGATTCTTCAGGACGTTGACCGCGCCGAAGGAAAGCGAGAGATCGCGGATGGATACGCTGTTGGACATGAACTAACCCTTCACTGCGCCGGCGGCGATGCCGCGGACAAAAAGCCGGCCGGAAACGAAATAGACGATGAGCGGAACGGCCCCCGTGAGCAGCGTCGCCGCCATGTTGACGTTGTATTCCTTCACACCCTGGACAGAGTTGACGATGTTGTTGAGCTGCACCGTCATCGGATAGGTGTCGGGTCGCGTGAACACGACGCCGAACAGAAAGTCGTTCCAGATCCCGGTAATCTGAATGATCATCGCGACGACGAAGATCGGAAGCGACATCGGCAGCATGATCCGGAGATAAATCTGCCAGAAGCCAGCGCCATCGATGCGCGCCGCCTTGAAGAGTTCAGCCGGCAAGGACGAGAAGTAGTTGCGAAACAGCAGCGTCAGGATCGGCATGCCGAAGATGGTATGGACGATGACCAGACCAGTGAGCGTGCCGTAGATGCCGAGTTCGCGAAGCGCGATCACGACGGGATAGATCATCACCTGATAGGGAATGAAGGCGCCGATGATCAGGATGGAGAAGAAGACCTCCGAACCCTTGAACCGCCAGTTGGCGAGCGAATAGCCGCTGACGGAGGCAACGAAGATCGAAATGACGACTGACGGAACCAGGATGCGGACGGAGTTCCAGAACCCACGTGAGAGCCCGTCGCAGTTGAGACCGGTACAAGCCTCCGCCCAAGCCTTGACCCACGGCTCGAAAGTGATCTCCATCGGTGGAGAGAAGATGTTGCCCATGCGCACTTCCGGCATACCCTTGAGAGAAGTCACCACCATCACGTAGAGCGGCAGCAGGTAGTAGAGCGCCGCAACGAAGAGCGTGCCGTAAAGAATGATATTGCGGCGCGACAGCGTGCGCCTCGGACGGCGGCCGCGCGGCCCGGAAACCTCGGCCGAAACGGCGTCGAAGCCAGCGCCGGCGGTGTTGAGTGTCGAGACGTTAGCCACGCTTCTTTCCTCCGAACTCGAGATAGGCCCACGGAATGATGATGATCCCGACAGTCAGCAGCATCATGGTGGACGCGGCGAAGCCCTGGCCGAGGTTCTGGGCCTGGAACATGTAGTCATAGACATATTTCGCGGGCACTTCGGACGCATTGCCGGGACCGCCGCTGGTCTGCGCCACCACGAGGTCGTAGACCTTGACGATACCGCTGGCGATGATGACGAGCGTGGTGATGAACACAGGCCGCATCATCGGGATGATGATGAAGAGATACGTCCGCCACATCGGAATGCCGTCGACCCGCGCCGCCTTCCAGATGTCCTCGTCGATTCCCCGCAAGCCGGCGAGCATCAGGCACATCACGAGCCCGGTCCCCTGCCACAGGCCGGCGATCAGGATGCCGTAGATGACGATATCGGCATTATAGAGCGGATCGAACCGGAAACTCTCCCAGCCGAGCGAACGAATGATGCCCTCCACTCCGAATTCCGGATTGAGAATCCACTGCCAGACGAGGCCGGTGACGATGAAGGACAGCGCAAAGGGATAGAGAAAAATCGTACGGAAAGCGTTCTCGAAACGGATCTTCTGGTCCATCAATGCGGCGAGCAGGAAGCCGATAACAAGGCTGAAAATGAGCGAGAGGATGCCGTAGATCGCCAGATTCTGGATTGAGATGATCCAACGCGACGTATTCCACAACCGCTCGTATTGGTCGAAGGCAACGAACGACATCCGCGGCAGGAGCTTGGAACCGGTAAAGGAATAGACGACGGTCCAGACCGAACCTCCGAAGAAGATTCCGAGGGCAATCAGGATCATCGGTATGGACGCAATCTTGGAATTGAGATTGCGGAAAAGCTGGTTGGGGCGCTTGGCAGGTGCGTAACCTGTCATATCGGTTCCTCCTCGAGCGCTTCATTGCGGCGCTGACGGGCGGACACGGCTGTCGAAGCCGGAGCCGGCCAAATGTGCGGGCAAGAGACGTGGACATCCGGCCGGAACCCGCCTCAGGCTCCGGCCGGATGCGGTTTCTCCTGATCAATCGGCCGAGGCGATGATCTCGGCGAACCGCTCCTGCGCCACTTCCGGCGTCATCGAGGTACCGGCGAAGAACTCCGTCAGTAGGTCTTCCTTCTGCTTCTGGCTGTCGGCCGAGAGCGCCTGGTCGGTGCTGGTAAGCGCGTTGCCCTTCGCCACAATTTCCAGGCCCTTCTTCATGCAGTCGTTGGCCGCCGCGAGATCGACGTCGCCACGAACCGGAAGCGAGCCCTTCTTGAGGTTGAAGGCGACCTGCGTCGCCGGCTCCAGCATCGATTGGGCCAGGGCGTCCTGAGCCTTCGACTTCTCTTCGTCCTTCAGCACGGGGAAGTAGAAGGCGTCACCGCCGGTGGTGATGTAGGGGCTGACGCCGAGACCCGGCAGGCAGCTGTAGTCCTTGCCGGCCACCTGACCGGCGACCTGGAACTCGCCCTGCGCCCAGTCGCCCATGACCTGACCGCCGGCCTTGCCGGTGATCACCAGGTTGGTCGCCTGGTTCCAGTCCTGGACATTGCTGCCGGCGGCAAGTTCACGAGCCTGGGCGGCTGCCTCAAAGACCTTCGCCATTTCAGGACCGGCCGCAACGTCCGCGTCCTTGGCGACATAGACGGACTCGTAGATGTCCTTCCCGCCGAGCGTGAGCACGAGCGTATCGAAAAGACCGCCCGACTGCCAGGCCTGACCTCCGAGGGCGAGCGGTTGGAGGCCGGCTTCACGCAGCTTTGGTCCCGCGGCGATGAACTCGTGCCAGTCCTTCGGAACCGGCACGCCGGCTTTTTCGAAGGCGGCGTTCGACAGCCACAGCCACTGCCAGGAATGGATGTTGATGGGCGCGCAATAGATCCGGCCGTCGATGGTGCAGCTGTCAAGCAAGGATGACGGTTTTATCACCTCTTTCCAGTTGCCGGCCTCCGCGACCTCGGTCAGGTCGCGCATCAGGCCAGCCTCGACCAGTTCCTGCGCCTGACGGCCATGGTTGAACTGCGTCGCGGCCATCGGGTCGCCGCCGGTGATGCGGCTGATCATGATCGGCCGGGCTGTGCTTCCGCCGCCTGCGATGGCGCCGTCGACCCACTTGTTGCCGGTGGCGTTGAAAGCCTTGGCGAGTTCGGCAACCGCTGCCGCCTCGCCGCCCGACGTCCACCAATGGGTGACTTCGAGATCCGCCGCATTGGCTACACCGAACGGCAATATGACGCTTGCGGCCAAAGCTGCCGCTACGCTACGAAAATTCATGAGTGTCCTCCCTCACTGAAACGTTGCCGTAAAAACGTAATCCAATCGATTTAAGCGCGCAACCGGCAGGGTCGATTAATTTTGCATTAAACGTATATTCTATCTCCGATTGAATACGATGGCCATGGATCTGGAGCCGGAACTGGTGTTGTCATTGCGCCGCAAAAGCCGATGTTCCTGCAAATATATCCGTAACATAGGGGAACTCTGGCGCATTCGCGGCCGGGCGGGCGGTGTACACGCCTTCGCATATGCAGAAATTTCACTCTGAACTCCGGATTCGACCGTCGGTGGCACGCGTCTAGATTTTATCGATGATAGCTCTCGACAAAGTTACTGTAACGATACAGATTTGAACGCCAGATCCTATACCAATTGACGGGCCGCATCGTTTGCAGCGCAATGAATGATGTCTATACTAACGATCATCGTAAGTGGCGGGGAACGTATGAAAGACGACAAGGCGGAGGACATTCCAGGTTCGGCCTCGGCGAAAGAGCGCCCTACCCTGAAGACGATCGCGTTCATGACGGGGCTCGGCATAACCACGGTGTCGCGGGCGCTCAAGGATGCGCCCGATATCGGGGCGGAAACCAAGAAGCGTGTGCGCATGGTCGCACACCAACTCGGATACCAGCCGAACCGCGCTGGCGTCAGGCTGAGAACCGGCAAGACCAATGTCATAGCGCTCGTTTTGAGCGTGTCGGAAGAGGTCATGGGTCTCACGACCAATCTCGTCTATGGCATCTCGGAGATCCTGGACGGGACCTCATACCATCTGGTGGTCACGCCGCATTTCCACAGCAACGACCCGATGGTGCCCATCCGCTATATCCTCGACACCGGATCCGCCGATGGCGTGATCATCTCGCGCACCGAACCGAATGACCCCAGGGTCCGTCTGATGACGGAGAGACACCTGCCGTTCGCCACCCATGGGCGGACATCCATGGGTATCGTCCACCCCTATCACGACTTCGATAACGAGACTTTTTCCCGTCAGGCCGTGGAAAGGCTGGCATCGCGCGGCCGGCGGCGCATTGCGATCCTCCAGCCGCCATCGCATCTGACATTCTGCTCCCACATCCGGGCCGGATTCGAGCGGGGCCTGAAAGCCAACGGATGCGAGGAAGTCCTAATTCCCGATGTTGATATCGATTCCAGGCTGCCGGTCATCCGGGACTCGATCGAGGTCTTGATGCGTGGCCCCGATGCACCGGATGGCATAATCTCATGCAGCGGCAATGCAACGATTGCGGCGATTGCCGGGATCGAGGCGGCAGGCAAGAAGATCGGCGTCGATGTCGACATGGTGTCGAAACAGTCGAGCGAGATCCTCAATTGGATCCGGCCTGACATCATCACCATGACCGAGGATATCCGCCAGGCGGGCCGCGAACTCGCGAAGGCCGTGATCGGATGCATCGACGGCGTCAGCCCGGAGAAGCTTCAGAGCATCAGCTCTCCGTCCTGGTCCGAGCCGGCCTGATCACTGACGTCGGAGCGGGATGTCACACCTCGCCGCTGCCCCAGGGTCCGTGCGGCCTGGCCACGCCATCGATACGCTGAAACCCATGCGCACCGAAGAAGTCACGCTGCGCCTGGATGAGGTTCGCGGTGCCGCGGGCCTGGCGGTAGGCGTCGAAATAGGAAAGCGCCGAGGAAAGCGCCGGGACCGGCAATCCCAAGGTGACTGCGGCGGCAACGACGCGGCGCAGTGACGGCAGGGACAGGTTGACCATCCCGGTGAAGGCCGGGGTCACGATCAGATTGGTGGCATCCGGCATCGCCGTGAAGGCGCGCATGATGTCGTCGAGGAATTGCGAGCGGATGATGCAACCGGCGCGCCATATCCGGGCGATCGTGGGCATCGGCAACGACCATCCGAACTCGCGGCTCGCCGCGGCCATGACCGCAAAGCCCTGCGCATAGGCGGCGATCTTGGCGGCAAAGAGCGCAAGTTCCAAGTCCGCCTCTAGGGCATGGCCCTCCGGCAGCCTGAATGCCGAGTGTTCGGCCGCAAAGATTGGCTCGGCTGTTTCGCGTTCGGCCTTCATGGCCGACAGGCTGCGCGCTGCGACGGCCGCTTCGATGGCGGTCGCCGGGACGCCCATCTGCTGCGCCTCGATAGCCGACCACCTGCCGGTTCCCTTCTGGCCCGCCATATCGACGATCATGTCGACCATCGGCTTTCCGGTCAGCGGGTCCATGGCAGCAAGGACCTTCCCGGTGATCTCAATGAGGTAGGAATTGAGCCGGCCCTTGTTCCAGCCGTCGAAGATGGCACCTATCTCCGGCGCTGACATGCCGAGTCCGTCCCGGAGGATGCCATAGATCTCGGCGATCATCTGCATGTCGGCATATTCGATGCCATTGTGGATGGTCTTGACGAAATGCCCTGCCCCGCCCTCGCCCAGCCAGGCGCAGCACGGATCGCCCTCGTAGCGGGCGGCTATCGAGCTGAGCACTTTCTCGACCCGGGCATAGGCTTCCGGCGTACCCCCGACCATGATCGAAGGGCCATGACGCGCGCCCTCCTCGCCACCCGACACCCCCATGCCGATGAAGGTCAAGCCGGTGTCCTTCAACCGCTCGAAGCGAACCATGGTATCGCGGAAATTGGCGTTTCCGGCATCGATCATGATATCGCCGGACGATAGAAAGGGCATGAGCGCGTCGATCTGCTGGTCGACGGCTTCACCGGCCTTGATCATTATGATGATCGGCCGCGGCGGGCGAATGGCAGCGACGAAGGCTTCGACCGTCTCACAGCCGATGATGCGTTCACTAAGAGCACCGGCTTCGCTGATAAACTCGCGGGTACGCGACGGCGTGCGGTTGAAGACCGCAATACGGCTGCCCTTTTCCGCGATATTGAGAGCCAGGTTCGATCCCATGACTCCGAGGCCAATCAGGCCAATTTCCGCAAACTCAGTCATGTGCCCCTCGACGCCTTGAATGTATGAGGAGCACTTTGTGGCACTCTGAAACGTTGCCGACAAGTCGCCAGATACGCTCGCCAATCACAATTCCGTCGACAGGATCAGTTGTCCGGCTTGTCGTCGTCGTCCGAGAGCACCCGCCACGCCGCGCCGTCGAGGTCGTCGTACTGACCACTCTTCAGCGACCACAGGAACGCGAAAAGCCCGAGGCCGCCGAGGAAGAGGGCGATCGGGATCAGGTAGATCAGCATGTTCATGAGGCGAGCCTCGCATTCGACGCGGCAAAGCCACTACCCGCGACCGGTTGACCGGTGCCCGCATCATCCTTCAGAGCGAGCCGATTGAGACGTAGCGCATTGACGACGACGACGATGGAGGAGGTCGACATGGCGACAGCGGCGATCAGCGGCGTCGCATAACCGAGGATGGCGACCGGCACGGCGATGATGTTGTAGCCGATCGCCAGCGCGAAGTTTTCGCGGATGAGACGGCCGGCCCGGCGCGAGGCCTCAATCGCAAAGGCGACCGAATCCAGGTTTTGCCGCATGAAGACGAAGTCCGCTGCCTGGCGGCCGATATCGGCTGCCGTCGCCGGAGCGATCGACACATGGGCTGCGGCAAGCGCTGGCGCGTCGTTGATGCCGTCTCCGACCATCAACAGCTTGTGGCCTTCCGCCTGAACCTTGGCGCAGAATTCGGCCTTGTCGCGCGGTGCGAGTTCGGCCTTCCAATTGTCGATGCCAAGGCGTCTGGCGAGATCCGACACGACGCCGGCCCGGTCGCCCGACAGGATGCCTACCGAGACGCCCTCACCCTTCAGCAACGCGATCGTCTTTTCAGCGCCGGACCGCAACGTGTCCTCGAAGCGGAAAGCCTGCAGTTCGCGGCCATCGAGCGACAGCACGACTTCCGAATAGGCGTGCTCACCTGCCTCGCTGGAGCTTTCGGCGCAGGCGAATTTGCGATTGCCGAGCCGATAGGTGCCTTCTGAACTCTCGGCTTCAATGCCGGCGCCCGGAATTTCCCGGACGGAATCGATCATGCTCACTGGCACGGTTGCCGCGCGCCACAGCGCCTGCGACAGCGGATGGCGCGAATGCTGGGCGAGGCCTGCGGCAATCGCGAAGGCCTTGGCGTCGATCGAGGCGGCATCGATGAGCCGCGGCTTTCCGAGGGTCAGCGTGCCGGTCTTGTCGAAGGCGACCGAGTCGATCTCGGCCAGCCGCTCCATGGCGGAACCGTCCTTGACCATGATGCCCGCCTTGAACAGGCGGCCGGCCGCGACGACCTGCACCACGGGTACGGCAAGGCCGAGCGCGCAGGGGCACGTGATGATCAGTACAGCCACGGCCACCAACAGCGCATGCTTCCAGTCGCCGTTATAGAAGCCCCACGCAAAGAAAGTGACGAGCGCAGTCAGATGCACGGCCGGCGCATAGAACTGCGCTGCACGGTCGGCGATGCGGCGATAGCGCGCGCGACCGCCTTCGGCTGCTTCCATCAGGTTCATCACCTCGGCGATGAATGAATTTTTCGCGGTCGCGGTCGCCTCGATCATCAGCGAACCGGTGAGGCTTAGCGTACCGGCCTGCACGGCATCGCCGACGGTCACCTGCTGGGGAGCGCTTTCGCCATTGATGATCGACACATCCATGTCGCTGGCGCCCGAGACGATCACACTGTCGACCGGGATACGGTCGCCGGCGGCGATCGCCATTCTGTCGCCCATGCGCACTTCTTCCAGCGCCCGGTACTCACGCGAACCATCCTCGCCGACGACCATGGCACCGCGCGGGGAGAGCCGCGCCAGTCCGCTGATCGCCGAGCGGGCCCGATCACGCATGATGTGGTCTAGAGTGCGGCCGATCAGCAGGAAAAACAGCAGCGAGACGGTCGCGTCGAAATAGGCATGCTCGCCGTGATGGATCGTTTCCCAAAGCGAAATGAAATAGGAGAGCGTGATGCCGATCGCGATCGGCACATCCATGTTGCTCCGGCCATGGCGAAGGGCGTTCCAGGCGGATTGATAGAAGAAACGTCCGGCATAGATCAATGCGGGCGCTGCGATCATCGCCGAGATCCAGTGGAACATGTCGCGCGTCGAAGCGTCAGCCCCTGACCATACCGATACCGAGAGCAACATGATGTTGGCCGCAGCGAAACCGGAAACGGCAACCGCCCGGATCAGTTGGTTGCGCAAGGCGTCGGAGGCCTCCTCCGCCGCAGTGAACAGATGCGATTCATAGCCGGTAGCGGCAATGGCACGGGCGAACTCGACCGGATCGGTCGCAGCCTCGCCTATCTTGTCCCTCCAGACGACGGAAACGCGCTTGGTCGAGAGATTGACCCTGGCGCGCTCCACCTCCGGCCGGGCTCTCAGCGCCCGCTCGATCGTGCTGATGCAGGTGCCGCAGTGCACGGCGGGAACGCTGAGGTCGGTCTGCAAGAGCCCTTCCCCCAAATCCCGGCTCGCGAGCTTCAGCTCTTCCGCCGTCGGAAGGGCATGGCCCGCACGCTCGATGTCGAGCGCGCCTTCGGTTCCGGCCGCGCAGCAACTCATCTCGGTGCTCCATGGACAGCGATGCGGTTGGCCTCATGCATGATCGTCTTGCCGTCCTTCACCGCGATGACTTCGACGATCCAGAAACCGGGCAGTACGGGATGCACGGCGCTGTAGCGGCCGGCGCCATCGGGTGCAAGTTCGGCAATAAAATCCTGATGTTCTCCGACCGGGCGCTTGAAATGGGCTGTCACCTTGTCCGCAAATACAGGCTGGTTGCCCGGAAGGGTCAGCGTATAGTGGATGTTCTCATCCTTGACCTCGAGCGCTCCCTTGATGCCAGTTGCCAGCATCTCGCGGATCGCTGCCGCCTTGCCGTTGAACTGCTGGCTGGCGACATAGGTATTCGGGACAACGAGGCCACTCCACGTGGCGGTGGCGTAATAGGCCATGACCATGTTCACGGTGATGATGGTGCCAAAGAACAGCACCAGCACACCGAACATGTGCCGCCCCGTGAAAACGAAGCCGGGCTTCTCGCCGCTCACGCTCATTTTCTCACTCCGGGTCCATTGAATACGGCCTTGTAGCTGTCCGTCTCATCGCTGTTCTCGTCCTTCGCGATGAAGTGGAAATGCTCGGAATCCCAAGCAACCGCGCTCCCGGGAAGCGTCACGAAGATCTTGAGCGTGGTGACTTCGTCAGGCTCGACCGAAACCGTGAAGGAGCGACGCGGTTCCTCGGATACGCCGTTGATCTGCATCGTAGCATCCGCCAATCCATCAATCGACAGAACAATATTGCGCGGCTGCGGGACCATATTCAAGAGACGAACGGTATATCCGTTACGTATCGAGCCATCCGACTCCAGCACATATTGCGGATTGCGGTCATGCAACACGTTGAGCTCGAGCCTGTCGCGGCCAAGCAGTGCCACGACAAGACCGATGCCGACAGCCGTCCAGACACCCATGTAGAGCAGCGTGCGCGGACGGAAAATGATACGCCAGTCGAAGTGACGGATCTTGTCGCTGAAGCTTCCATCCGGATTGTGCACATTCTCCGGATGGATAGAGGTGGTGCCGTTGTTGGTCGCCAGCGCCATGTTCGACTGGTACTCGTCCAGCGTAGCATAGGCGATCAGGCCGCGCGGCTTGCCGATCTTGTCCATGACATTGTCGCAGGCGTCGATGCACAGCGCGCAGGTGATGCATTCGAGCTGCTGGCCGTCACGGATGTCGATGCCCATCGGGCAAACGGCCACGCAGGCATTGCAGTCGACGCAATCGCCAACCGACATGCCGGCCGCCGCCGCCTTCTTGGAGCCTCTCGTGCGCGGTTCCCCGCGCCAGTCGTTATAGGTGACGACTAGCGAGTTCTCATCGAGCATCGCCGCCTGGATGCGGGGCCAGGGGCACATGTAGATGCAGACCTGTTCCCGCATGATGCCGCCGAACAGATAGGTCGTGGCCGTGAGGACCGCGACGGTCATGTAGGCAACCGGCGCTGCATAACCGGTGACGAAATCCATCGCGAGGGTCGGCGCGTCGGCGAAATAGAAGATCCACGCACCACCGGTCATAATGGAGATCGCCAGCCAGATCGCATGCTTGGACACACGTTTGAAGATCTTGTCGAACGTCCAGGGTGCGGTTTCGAGCTTCATGCGCGCGTTGCGGTCTCCTTCGATTGCCCGTTCGACGACGAGGAACAGATCGACCCAGACGGTCTGCGGACAGGTATAGCCGCACCATGCACGACCGACCGCGGAAGTAATCAGAAACAGCCCGAAGCCGGCCATGACCAGCAGCCCCGCTACGAAGAAGAATTCCTGTGGCCATATCTCGATGAAGAAGAAATAGAACCGCCGGTGGGCAAGGTCGATCAGAACCGCCTGGTCGGGGGCGAATTCGCCCCGGTCCCATCTAAGCCACGGGGTCAGATAATAGATGCCGAGCGTGACAAGCATCACCAGCCACTTGAACTGCCGGAAACGACCCGAGGCCCTCTTCGGAAAGATCTTCTTGCGCGCCACATAAAGCGGTTGCCGCACCTTGGCGGACATGACCGGCTCCGCCTCCAGGCGCTCGACCTCGTCGAAGGCTTCTGGCTTGCTCTTGTCTACGGGAAGATTCATGACTCGGACCTCGTGTTTCGGCGTTCCTTTTCCCATTTAGCGGTGGGCGCCGCCTTGACTTATATCAAGCAGCGTCGAACGGCCGCAACGCACAACGACACCCGCAAATGGCGGCAAAACGCCACGTAATCTCATGTAATCTTAGGTCTGTCATAACAAAAGAAAAACCACGCCCGCAGGCGTGGTTCCGAAACGGCCTCCTGGCCGATACTACTCCCCCGGCGGCCGCATGTCGCGCCCGCCGAGAAAATGACCTTGCCTTACTCGCCGCCGCCCAGCGAATGGACAAACACGGTAAGTTCCTTGACCGTGGTGTCGCCAAGGCGGGCGCTCCAGGCCGGCATGACACCATGCTTGGGCTGGGCGACCTGCTGGGCAATACCCTGCTCGCCCTGAGCCTTCAACCAAATCGCATCGGCCAGGTTCGGCGCGCCGAACTCGCGCAAGCCTTTGGCATCCTCACCATGGCAGGCCACGCAGTTCTCCACGAAGACCTGCTTGCCGGGCTCGACGAGGGCCGGGTCGGACGGTGTATTGGTCAGACTCCAGACGTATGCCGAAACCTGCTTGATCTGTTCCGGCTCCAAAATGTCGGCGAATGCCGGCATCTCGGATACGCGCGTGTCAGGATCGACGTCATAACGAATGCCGTGGGCAAGCGTCGTATGGATAGATTCCAGATCCCCCCCCCAAAGCCAGTCGTCGTCATTGAGGTTCGGATAGCCCATGCCACCCTGCGCGCCAGAACCGTGGCAGGGCGAGCAGTTGACCTTGAAGGCCGCCGCCCCGCCCGAGATTGCGAACTGGGCAAGCTCCTTGTCAGCGACGATCTCGTTCAGAGGCAGGGCTGCAATCTTGTCAAGATAGACCGCCTGGGCTGCCTTGGCGTCGCTGAGCTCGGCAGCGACCTGGGCACGGCTTGAATAGCCAAGCAAGCCTTTGGTGTTTTCCGTCAGAAGCGGCCAGGCCGGATAGGCGATCGTATAGCCGATGGCCCAGACAATCGTCATGTAGAAGGTCCACACCCACCAGCGCGGCATGGGGTTGTTCAGTTCGCGGATTCCGTCCCACTCATGGCCGGTGGTCTCGACGCCACTGATTTCGTCAATATGTTTCTCAGACATCGATTAGTCCTCCTTGAGAGGGATGCTTGCCGCTTCGTCAGCCAATTTCTTGCCGCCGGGCCGGAATGTGAAGAGGATTACGCCGACGAAAAACAAGACCATGCCAAGCAAGGCCCAGCTGTCAGCGAAATGGCGCATGGCTGTATAGGTTTCCATCGCCTCTCTCCTCAACGATACCCGGTTGCATCGTCATAGGTGGTGAAGTCGACCAGCGTGCCGAGCATCTGCAGATAGGCGACGAGTGCGTCCATCTCCGTCAGTTCGGCCGGATTGCCGTCGAAATCGCCGACCTTGGCCTTCGGATACCGTGCCAGCAGAGCTGTCGTATCCGCATTCGGGTCTGCCTGAGCGGCGAGATCGACCGCCGCATTCTCGACCATCTCGTCGCTGTATGGCACGCCTACGGTCCGGTTCGCCTTGAGATCCATGCTGATATCGGCGATCTTGAGCGGCGTCGTTTTCAGGAACGAATAGCTGGGCATCACCGATTCAGGAACCACGTCGCGCGGTTCCGTCAGATGCTGCACATGCCACTCGTTGGAGTACCGGTCGCCGACGCGGGCAAGATCGGGACCCGTACGCTTCGAACCCCACTGGAACGGGTGGTCGTACATCGACTCCGCAGCCAGCGAGTAGTGACCATAGCGTTCCACTTCGTCGCGGAACGGACGGATCATCTGGCTGTGACAGACATAGCAGCCTTCGCGAACGTAGATGTTGCGCCCGGCAAGCTCCAGCGGCGAGTAGGGCCGCATGCCTTCCACCTTTTCGATGGTGTTCTCGAGATAGAAGAGCGGTGCGATTTCCACGATGCCGCCGATGGTGACAACCAGCAGGGATCCGACGAACAAAAGGCTCGCGTTCTTCTCGAGGATTTGGTGTTTATCAAGAATAGACATGGAAGCCTTCCTTCTTATTCTGCCGGCTGCACGGCGGCGGGCACGACGGAACCGGGGATCGGAGCCTCCTGCCGTTCGTGGCCGAGGATCGTCATCGCGATATTGTAGGCCATGATGATGCCACCGGTGAGGTACATGATGCCGCCGACTGCGCGCAGCACGAAGTACGGGAACATGGCGGCAACCGATTCGGCGAATGAATAGACCAGGAAGCCCTGCTCGTCGTATTCACGCCACATCAGGCCCTGCTGGATACCGGCGACCCACATGACGGCGGCGTAGAGCACGATGCCGAGCGTGGCGAGCCAGAAGTGCCAGTTGACGAGCCGCAGCGAGTAGAGACGGTTGCGGTTCCACAGCTTCGGGGTCAGGTAGTAGACGGCACCGAAGGTGATCATGCCGACCCAGCCGAGAGCGCCGGAATGAACGTGACCAATGGTCCAGTCGGTGTAGTGGCTGAGCGAGTTGACGGCCTTGATCGACATCATCGGACCTTCGAAGGTCGACATGCCGTAGAAGGCGATGGCGATGACCATCATGCGGATGATCGGATCGGTACGGATCTTGTCCCATGCGCCAGAAAGCGTCATCAGACCGTTGATCATACCCCCCCAGGACGGCATCCACAGCATGATTGAGAAGGCCATGCCGAGCGTCTGCGCCCAATCCGGCAGAGCCGTATAGTGCAGGTGGTGCGGTCCGGCCCAGATATACATGAAGATCAGGGCCCAGAAGTGGATGATCGACAGGCGGTATGAATAGACCGGACGGCCGGCCTGCTTCGGAACGAAGTAGTACATCATGCCGAGGAAGCCGGCAGTCAGGAAGAAGCCCACGGCGTTGTGGCCGTACCACCACTGCGTCAGAGCGTCCTGTACGCCGGAGAAGGCGGAATAGCTCTTGGAGCCGAGGAACGACACCGGCATCGAGAGGTTGTTGACGATGTGGAGCATCGCAATCGTGATGATGAACGACAGGTAGAACCAGTTCGCCACGTAGATGTGCGATTCCTTCCGCGTCATGATCGTCCCGAGGAAGGTTATCAGATAGGCGACCCAGACGACGGTCAGCCACAGGTCGACATACCATTCCGGCTCCGCATATTCGCGGCCCTCGGTGATCCCGAGCAGGTAGCCGGTAGCAGCCATGACGATGAACAGCTGGTAGCCCCAGAACACGAACCATCCGAGGGAGCCGCCAAACAGGCGCTGGCGCGAGGTGCGCTGAACGACGTAGAAGGAAGTCGCAATCAGGGCGTTACCGCCGAACGCGAAAATAACGGCCGAGGTGTGCAGGGGACGCATCCGGCCGAAATTGAGCCAAGGTTCGATATTCAGGTCGGGAAATGCCAGTTGCGTGGCGACGATGACTCCGACGAGGAAACCGACGACGCCCCAGAAAACGGTTGCGATCACGCCGTACTTGACGACCTCGTCGAAATATTCCGATTTGATCTGGGCGGCGGTCTTGACGTTCGCAGGCGCAAACTTCATCCGGCGCAGCATCACGATCGTGCCCGCAGCGAGCGCGAAGAACGCGACCCACATGTGGACGGCGAATAGGCTGTCATGGGCGAACGCCACCCCGAGCAGCGCGGCGAATGCCAATATGGCCATCACCATTGTTTCTAATGCGTAATTCATTGTTGGAATCCCCCAACGGCTTGCTGATCACTCACAGGTGCATCCCCCTGGGAAGAGAATCCTCCTGCGTTGTTTGCAGAATTGACACCAGCGCCCAGAGGACACCTTGATTTAAATCAATGCAAGCGAACTCCGGTTTCGGGAAAAGTAATTATCTCTCATTGACGCTTCGCGAGCCGCTCGCACGGGATGCGGGGCGAATGGGATATCGCGTCAGCGCTTTGCGGACCCGAGGGGAACAACAACGACAAAGAAATCCATGACCAGAAAGTGGTCAACATACCGGAGAACGCGGTCATGAAGGCAAGAACGACGGAACCTGGTTCCGGGAACGGGGCGGGATCACCCCTGTCGTCCGGCGCGCTGAACGACAATCAGCGTTCGATTGCCTGGTTGCGCAGAGCTCATGAGCAACAACTCGCGCTCTGCGATCAACTCGAGGAAATCGCCGATTCGCTTCCCTCAAACGTGAACCGGCAAAAATGCATCTATGCGGCCAAGGCCCTCGAGCCCTTGATCCGCGCCGTCCACCAGTACGAGGAGACGATTCTCTTCCCGTGGCTGGCGACCCGGATCGAGAAAGAAGAACACCTTCTTGAAACTCTCGATCGCCTGAAATTCGAGCACTGCGAGGATGAGTGCTTTGCGGAAGAGCTGACCGACGCATTGCTCAAGCTGGGTTCAGGAGAGCCGTCCAATATGGAAGCCGTGGGTTACATGCTGCGGGGTTTCTTCGAGGGACTTCGCCGCCATATCGCGTTTGAGCGGGAACATCTCTTGATGCGACTGCCCGAGGATGCGGTTATCGAAGTCAGGCCCTGACTGAACCACACCACGCCGCACATACGGCAAACGATGACGTTATGCCGCAATATCGCCTGCCGCGCGCAGACAGCACTGGATCATTGCGACGGCGCCGATAATCTTCCCATCATGGGTCCGAAAAGGCGTCATCTGGCAACGTACAAGCGTGCGTTGCCCCTCTTCCCGTCGCCAGAATGTGTAGCTCACGGCCTCGCCATCGAAGCACCGGTCGAGTTTGGATCGGGTAGTGGTTTCGAATTCCGCGTCGCCCAGATAGTCGGCCACGTGACGGCCTATGAGATCGAGCGGCCTGCACTTGATGAATTCAGCGTGGGCCGGATTGGAGTAGAGATAGCGGTAGTCGGTCGTGATCACCGCCACCTGCTCGGGAAGACTGTTGAGTATCGATTCGTTGAGCAGATTGTCGTTGCCGACCATATGGCGCGCGGCGTCCAGTTCCGCCTTCGACTCCCTGTGTTCATCCGTGCCTATCCCCTCGCCTCCGAAATAGCGATCGAGGAGTACCGACAGCACGGCGGCATGCCGCACGACACAGGACTTGTCGTCCGCGTCTTCACGGATCAGGCTGCTCATGAAGCGCAGCTGCAAATGAATCTCATGCGTATCGGTGGCCTTGTAGTCGACAACCGCGGCGATTAACGGATCCAGCTCGCGATCAAGTAACCGCACAAGACGGTCATCGCCAACGCGGATTGCCTGCTGGAGCTGAACGTTTTTCAACGAAACGGCCTCAAACAATGGTAGTAAATTGTCTTCCCGCATTGTTCCAGACATCATTGGCAATACCACCCTAATACAATGGCTTTGTCGTACTTCAAGCAGATATCCGGATACCTCCGGTCGCCGTACATGCGCGCGATATGAAATAAGCGACTAACATGAATGCATCTCACATTCAACAACCCAAGTTTAGGGTATTGGCCGAGATTTCAATGCTTTATTCTACAGTGAAAGATCTTTTTACTGGTGGTTGGAGACTGACGTCGCCCTCGATTTCGCACAGCAAACCAGCCGCGCGAACCCCGCAATTGACGATACAATGTCTCGCCTTAAAGGTCTCGCTTGATGTCCCAGCGATCGTGGTACCACAGCCACTGTTCGGGATATTCGCGCACCCAGGACTCAACCTTGTCGTTGAGGTACTGGGCGGTGGCCTGCACGTCGATGCGGCCATTGGCGTCGTGCGGCAGGTCGACCCGCGGCTCGATTTCCAGCCGGTAGCGGTTGTTGGGTAGTCGGATGCAACGAGCCGGATAGACGTCGCAACCGAATTGCCTCACAAGTTTCGCGAGCAGCGGATTGGTGCGCACATCGCGACCAAAGAAGGTCGTCGGCTGGCCCTTTCTGAACTTCTGATCGACGAGTACGCCTACACCGGCCCCAGCCTCGAGCTGGCTGGCGAGCTGGAATGACGAGCCGGCGTGGGACGGAACGAGATTGCCCATCCGCGCGCGCCGGAAATTGAAGATCATGTCGGCGACATACGGATTGTTCGGCGGCCGGAACAGCACCGTCACATAGAGGCCGAAGGCGGCGCCGGCCACCGGCAGCATCTCGAAATTGCCGGTATGGCCCGTAAATACGATGAACGGGCGCGGATTGTTGAGAAGGTCGAGGAAGATCGGAATGCCGGACACTTCCACCCGTCCCTCACCCGGGCGTTCGGGATCGAAGTCGAACAACTCGTCGAGAAAGATGTATTCCGCGAATTGACGGCCCATATGCCCCCAGGCATCCGCCGCAATCCTCTGAATTTCGGCCTCGCTCTTTTCCGGAAAGGAATCGCGCAGATTCGTCAGCATCAGCTTGTGGCGTCCGGTCTTCGGCCCGATGAAGCGCACCAGTCGGTCGGCGGCATTGATCGCAGCATCCGCCGGCAGAACCTTCAGAACCTTCAGCAAGGCAAGGATCAGCTTAGCCACCAGCCACTGCGGGAAACGCCTGAACGCCAGAACGATCTTTGTAACGATCTGCCTCAACCGTCAGTCCATCCTGAGGACGATCTTGCCGAAGACCTGGCGGCCTTCCATGCGCAGCAGGGCACGGTCGATGTCCTCGAACGTCACCTCGGTGTCGATCACCGGATGCACGATCCCGCGCGCCATCTTCTGCATGGCATTGGCCATGTTCTCCATACGGCAACCGAAGGAACCGAGCAGCTTCAGTTGCTGCTGAAACAGCATCATCAGGTTCATGTCGGTCGAGACGCCCGAGGTGGAGCCGCAAGTGACAAGGCGGCCGCCGCGCTTCAGGCAGAGCATAGAGCCTGCCCACGTATCCTTGCCGACATGCTCGAAGACGACGTCGACGCCCTTCTTCTTGGTCAGCTTTCGCACGACACCCTCGAACCGGTCGGTGCGATAGTTGATCACGTGGTCGGCGCCGAGCGCCTTGGCCGGCTCGATCTTGTCATCCGATCCGACGGTGGTAATGACCGTGCAGCCCATCTTCTTGGCAAGCTGGATCGCGGCAGTGCCGATCCCCGAGCCGCCGGCATGGACGAGGATAGTCTCGCCGGGTTCGAGCCTGGCATTGTCGAAGAGCATGTGCTCGACCGTACCGAAGGTCACTGGCGCAAGGGCTGCCGCCACCGCATCGACACCGGGAGGCGCGGGAACGAGCAGACGGGCCGGCAGATTGATTTTCTCCTGCGCGAAGCCGTCGAGATGGAATCCATGAACGCCGCCGACATGTTCGCAGAGGTTGTCGCGGCCCTCGCGGCAAGGCTTGCACAGCCCGCAGGTGCGCGCGCCGTAGACGGCGGCAAGCTGACCGGGAAGGATGTTGCCCACGCCCGGACCGATGGCCTCGACGACGCCCGAGGCCTCAGCCCCGATGACCAGCGGCATCTTGCGTTTGGCAAAGGCCATGCCACGCCAGCCCCAGACATCGATATGGTTGAGGGCGACCGCCTTGACCCTGAGTGTGACCTCGCCGGGGCTTGGAGCCTCCGGTTCAGGCAGATCGCAGATCTCCAGCTTGCGGTCGTCGACCAGTTGCAATGCGCGCATGAATCCCGTCCTTCGCCCGGAGGCGTCCTCTAAATCCAATTCCAAAATACGGAGTTCCGATTAAGCCGGTTCGCGCATCATGACAAGGCTGGCGTTCTGTCCGCCGAACCCGAAGGAGTTCGACAACACGGCTGACACGTCCGCTTCGCGCTTCACGTTCGGGACGACATCGAGGTCCATCGTGGGATCGGGAATGATGTAGTTGATCGTCGGCGGTATCGTCCCCGTCAGCATGGTCTGCAGGGAAAACACCGCTTCGACCGCGCCGGCCGCCGTCAGCGTATGGCCGATCATCGACTTGTTCGACGAAACCGGAATTTGCTTCAACCGATCCCCGAAGACTGCCAGCATGGCCCCGTATTCCATCTTGTCGTTTTCCGGCGTCGACGTTCCGTGCGCGTTGACATAGTCGATATCGCCCTCCCCGATCCCGGCATCGGCAAGTGCCGCGCGGATGGTCGCGATCGCCGGTCCGCCATCCGGAGACGAGCGGGTGCGATGAAAATGGTCGGCCTTTTCGCCACACCCTTTCATGACGCCAAGTATTTTCGCGCCACGGGCAATCGCCGATTCCAGCGATTCGAGCACCAGCGTTGCAGCACCCTCGGCGATGACGAAGCCATCGCGATCCTTGCTGAACGGTTTCGAGGCCTTTTCGGGATGATCGTTCTGCGTCGACAAGGCGGAAAGCAGCGAGAAGCGGATAACAGCCTCGACACTGATCGATCCGTCGGTTGCAACCGTGAGCGCCCGGTCGGTACGGCCTTGCCGGATTGCTTCCACGCCAAGCTGGATGGCGGTGGCGCCCGATGCACAGGCAGTCGAGAGTGTGACCGGCAGTCCGCGGGTTCCGAAGCGATCGGCAAGACGTTCCGAAATCGAACCGAACTGCACGGCCTCGAGGAAGACGGGATCGGGCTTGGCCCGCATGGCGGCGAGGAACCGCTCATACACGTCGCCGTCATGGGCTGGCGGCGGTGCGCGCTCGGCCAGTGCGAAGCGGTCGGACCATTCTGGCTCGACGGGCGGAGCGGCGAGGAACAGCGGGCCGCTGAAGTCGCCAGACAAACCGGCCTGCGCCAGTGCCTCAAGGGTCGTCTCGCGGGCGAGTGCATAGGAACGCTCGACCGCATTGCCCGCCGGAATATCGATGAAATCAACCGTCCCGCCGATCCGCGTCGGCATGCCCTCGGTCGGAAAGCGCGTGATGGCATGGATGCCGGACTTGCCGGCCGTCAATGCGTTCCAGTTGTCGGCAAGCCCCTGACCGAGCGATGTGATCACGCCCATGCCCGTAACGGCGACGATCGGGCGACCGAGATGATCCTTGAAGCGGTTTTCTGTCATGGATCCGTTACTCCTCACACATCAGCCGAAATGAGGGCGACGCCCTCGCCGCGGATATAGCCCACCGTAGTCACGACTGCATGGCGCGCCGCCGTCGTCATTGGACGCTCGTGGCCGGTATCGAATGGCGGAGCCTTGGCGCCGCTGTCGATCGCCAGCGCCGCAAGCGCCAATCCGAGCGGAAACTGCGCCTCGAGCGCGTGGCCGGTGGTCCCACCGTAACCGCGAAGGGGCGATGCCGGGAACCGGCGATCTAACACGGCCCTCTCCCTTGCTGCCAGATCATGCAGACCGCTGGAACCGCTGAAGACGACGGTATCGTCCGCCGGAACCCCGCCGGCGTTTGACAGAAGGCGCTCCAGACGTTCCTCGAACTTGCCCTCCTCGCGGCTGCCCCGGTCGCCCTCGACAGCCTCCAGAACGGCATAGATATGCGCGCCGCGGGCCTCGGCATGCGCGCGCGTCTCGAGCATCAGGAATGCCCCGACCGTACCCATGATCATGCCGCCGCCCTCGTCTTCGGAACGCGACCAGAGCGGATGCCACTCGCCGGTCGCATGCGCACGGATCCCCTCGACAAGCAGCAGGATATCCGGCCGTTCCGCGATAAATGCGCCGCCGACGAGCGTATGGGTCGACTGACCGGCCCTCAGGCGCGCAAATGCCGTTTCGATCGCCGAGATCCCGGCCGATTCCTCGCCCATGAAAGTGCGGGAGGAACCTGTGACCTTGTGCACGATGGAGATGTTGCCGGCCATGAGGTTGGAAAGCTGGGCGAGAAACAGGGTCGGACGCAGCTCGGTCGTCAGCTTCTCGATCAGCAGCTTGTCGCGGTCGTTGCGGCGCAATCCTTCGTTGACGATCAGGGTGTCGACACTGACGTCGCGCTCCCCACCGCCCGCTGCAACGATTAGGTCCATCGACCCGCAAGCATCCGGATCGTCCTTCAGCCCTGCATCGTCGAGAGCAAGGCCAGCCGTATAGACGCCGAGCCTCTGCCAGTTCTCCATCTGGCGCTGGTCCCCGCGCTTCGGAATCTGCGCCGACCAGTCGATTTCCGGCAGGCGGTGCACCGGATACGGTTTGAACTTCTCCGTTTCCACGTTCGGCATGGGGGCTGTGGAGGAGGAAAGCAGAGCAATATGAGGCTCTTTGCCGGTTCCATGGCAGGTCACGATGCCAATCCCGGTGATCACCACGTCGTTCGGCTTCTTATCCATTTCTCTTCCTCTTGCCCGGAATCCATCCGGCGCATCCCTACGCCCATCCAGCAGGCAGGGGCAATACTTCGATCCAGATTTTCCGTCTCGTCTACGAGCCCGAATGGGCCCCGGAACTGCTATCCACTTCAATGGCGGCCATGAGCCCGACATCGACGGCTCGCCCGCGCACGATATCGGCAAGAGGCACTTCATTGAAAGGCATGGTGCGGAGTTTCAGTTGCGCGTCGCAAATCTTCTTGCCCGCCGAACTGATCTTCGCCCTGGTCACGGCAAAACCGGAGCCATCGTGCTCGAGATGGGCTTCTATCTCGAGCACGGCGCCAGGCTCGACAAAGCTCCGCATCTTGGCGCCATCGACCGACATTAGAAAAGGCATCGCATTGAAATCGGTCACGGCAAGCACGAGAAAACCGGACGCCTGGGCCATGGTCTCAATCAGGAGCACGCCTGGAACGAGCGGCATGCCCGGGAAATGTCCCTCGAAAACAGGGCTCGCCTCAGGCACGACCGATCGCGCCTTGAGCGTTCCGTCGCGGAGGCTGATAGCCTCCACCTTGTCAATCATCTGGAAATATTCGAGCAGCATCGATGCCTCCGACAGCCGTCGGGCTGATCAGCCCTTGGCGGCCCGGAGTTCGTCGATCTTTGCGCAGAGGTTCTTCAACACGAAGTATTCTTCGGTCGATACCTTGCCCTCGTTGACTTCCTGGGTCCACTGCTCGAGCGGGATCTTGATTCCGAATTCCTTGTCGATCGCGAATACGATATCGAGGAAATCGAGGCTGTCGATGCCAAGGTCGTCGATCGTGTGGCTTTCCGGCGTAATCGTCTCGCGGTCGATTTCGCTCGTCTCAGCGATGATGTCAGCAACTTTGTCGAATGTAGCGGTCACGCCAATTACCTCATATGTCCAAAATTCAGAGTTCCACATAGGGAAAACTCGTCCAAAAGCCAATGCCCAGATTGGACCTTTGCAAAATTGACGTCGAAGTGTTGCCTAAACAGCAATCGAATGCCGGCCCTTGCCGGAGGCCAGGTAGCTGTCGAACATCGCTGCCACGCTGCGTGCAAAGGGCTTGCCCGCCTCTGTAATCCGGAATTCATCCCCGTCGATTTCGCAGATGCCGTCCCTGTTGCCGGCTGCGAAGAGCTTCGCCTCCGAAATCACGGTCTCGGCGAGTTCCGGAAACAGGGCCCTCGCCTCACCGAATGAGAAGGCGAAGCGGCACATCAACTGCTCGATTACATGAGCGCGCAGCCGGTCGTCCTCGCTGAGCGCTATCCCGCGCACGACGGCAAGCCCCTGAGTGGCGGCAAGCTTCTGGTATTCCCCGGTCGCCGGCATATTCTGGACATAGCCTTGGGGCAACTGCCCGATCGACGAGGCGCCGAGCCCGATGAGCGCATCGGCGGCATCGTCGGTATAGCCCTGAAAGTTGCGGCGCAGCCGCACGCTCCGGCTGGCGATCGCCAACTTGTCCTCCGGCCTGGCGAAGTGATCGATCCCGATCGCCTCGTAACCAGCTTCGACCAGCATTTCGGCGGCACGCGTCATCTGAAGAAAGCGCATCCCGACATCGGGAAGGGCATCCTCGGGGATCATCGTCTGATGCTTCTTCATCCACGGCACATGCGCATATCCGAATAGAGCGATGCGGTCGGGAGAGAGCGATAGGATATCCCGCACCGTCGCCTCGAGCGTTTCGAGCGTCTGATACGGCAAGCCATAGAGAATGTCGCAGTTGACGGAACGTACACCCCTCGCCCGCACGGCCTCGACCACGCTGCGCGTGTGCTCGAAGGTCTGTATCCGGTTGATGGCCTTCTGCACGGTGGGATTGAAATCCTGCACACCGAGACTGGCGCGCGTCATTCCGATGGCGGCCAGAGCGTCATAACGAGCGTCATCAAGATCGTTCGGGTCCATTTCGACGCTGATCTCCGCATCGTCGCGGAAGCTGAACGCGGCACGAAGCGCGGCCATCAAAGCGATTATGTCGTCCGGCGTCAGCATCGTCGGGGAGCCGCCGCCAAGGTGTACGGCGCTCACCTTCGCGCCACGGTCCACGAACTCTCCGACGCGCGCGATCTCCTTGTAGAGAGATTCGAGATAGAGAGTGATCGGCTCGTATTTCAGTGTGTGTTTCGTGTGGCAGGCGCAGAACCAGCAGAGCCGGTCGCAATACGGAATATGGATATAGAGGGATAAGTCCTGACCGGAGCCAAGCGTCTGAAGCCATTGCGCATATATGTCGCAGCCGATGCCATCGTGAAAATGTGGCGCGGTCGGATAACTCGTGTAGCGTGGCACCGCACCCGAATACTTGACCAACAGGCTATCTTGCATTGATTTCACCGCAATCCTCAAAAGCGAAATTGCTTGTTTGATAACCCCAGGACGCACCGCAGCCTTTGACTTCGATCAATTTGCTGGTAGATTTGGATCATAGAAGTCTGGTCGGTGCTTGGCACAATTCGGGTATGAACGGGGTTTCCAGATTCCGGAACGCGGGACAGGAAATTGCAGGCAGATGGGACCGGGTAACACTATGGATGCTCAAAAGAGAAATGGCCTCGAATGCGAAGGGCCAACCGTTTGCAAGTTCTGCGAGGCACGCAATGGTGGCGTATGTGCCAGCCTGAGTGTGGCGCAGCTCATAGAGCTCAACAAGCATTCGTCCCGCCGCAGGGTAGAGGCAGGTAACGAGGTTATCGGTCAGGGCGAGCAGGTCGCAACCTACAGCAATATTCTCAAGGGCGTCGTGAAGCTATCCAAGATGATGGCCGACGGGCGCCAGCAGATCGTCGGTCTCCAGTTCGCGCCCGATTTTCTGGGCCGCCCCCATCAATACGAAAGCACGATTACAGCGGAGGCTGCGACCGAAACCGAGATCTGCACCTTTCCGCGCGCATTGATCGACCGGATCGTCAGCGAGGTTCCCGACTTTGAGCGCTTGCTGCATGCTCAGTCCCTGAAGGAGCTGGACGAGGCCCGCGACTGGATGTTGACGCTCGGGCGAAAGACCGCACAAGAAAAGGTCGCAAGCTTCCTTTACCTCATCGCGACCCACATCGACCCCGAGAATTCCCAGGTACGAACCTTCGACCTTCCGCTGTCGCGTGCCGACATCGCCGACTTTCTCGGTCTGACCATCGAGACGGTGAGCCGCCAGATGACCAAGCTGAGGAAAGAAGGCATCGTCGTTATCGAGAACAACCGGCACGTCACCGTTCCCGACCTGAACCGGTTACGCTACATCGCAGGCAACGACTGACGTCACGTTGCCCGCGCACCTCTGGAACTCGATATGATCGGACTGCTGATCGCCTTCAGCGACTGATGATGATTCTCGTGTTGCTGAGACCATTGGCTTTCGCAAGTGAAAAGAGACGCGCCGCATTGTCGGGATGCAGACGCACGCAACCATGCGAGACCGGTCGTCCCAAATTCTTTAAGTCGTAGGTCCCGTGCACCGCATATCCGCCTTTGAAGAAGATCGCATAAGGCATCGGCGCATTGTCGTACTTGCGCGAACGGTGGTACCGGGACAACCATTTGGCGGAGAAGCTGCCCGTCGGCGTCACATAGCCCTTGCGAGCAGTGGAAACTTTCCATCGATAGGTCACGATTCCATTCTGCGAGACCGTCATCGTCTGCTTGGACAGATTGATTCTCGCAATGATCGTGCCCGCCTCCGCAGGCAGCGCGTGGAATTGAAGTGACAAGAAAGCGAAAGCAACGAAAAGCAGCTTGCGCATGATTTCCCCCTTGTTCCCATGGTTGTCTCGCGCAACCTTTCAAAGGTTCTATCGGAAATAATACTCTTTTCGATTAAAACGGAAAGCAAACAATCGGTTAGACGTTTCGGCCCGAAAAGCCCCCTGTGGCGCCGCCTATACGATCTGCGCGAAGAACAGCAGGACAGCGGGGATCAAGGCAAGTGCCGTGCAGGCGGCGTGGAAAACGCCGATTGCCTCACCGACATCGACCGCGGTTGCGTTCGTCCGCCCTGCCCCGTTGATCATCGGCTCGCTCACCAGTAGTCCGGCATAAATGCGAGGTCCGGCAAGGCGGATATCGAGCCCGCCCGCCATGGCCGCCTCGGGCCAGCCGGAGTTCGGCGAACGATGGAGGCCGCTGTCGCGCAACGCTACTGAAAGCGACCGGCGCGCGCGCGTCCAATCTTCGCGCCAATAGACCCCGGCGGCGATCAACAGGCTCGACAGGCGCGCCGCCGGCCAGTTGGCGAGATCGTCGAGCCGCGCCGATGCCCATCCGAAATCAACGTACTTCTCGTTTCGATGACCGATCATTGAATCAGCGGTATTGAGCATCTTGTAGGCAAGGATACCGGGAAGGCCAGCCACGGCGTACCAAAATGCGGGTGCCACGACGCCGTCGGCGAAATTCTCGGCGAGGCTTTCGATCGCGGCGCGGCAGACGCCACCCTCCTCCAGCGACTGCGGATCACGACCGACGATCAGAGAAACCGCCTTGCGCCCGCCCTCGAGCCCTCCGGACCTGAGCCCGGACGCGACTGCGGCGACATGGTCGCTCAGGCTCTTCTGCGCCAGGAAGACCGCAACGAGAACAACCTCAAGGAAGAAACCGGATACGCCGAGAGCCGCAAAGAGGCCGTGCAGCAAGACGCCCGCCAGGGCGCTGAGGACCAACAATGCCGAGATGGCGACGATGCCGTTGCGGCGCCGGACCGAATCCGCCAGACCTTCGTCGTTCAACCGCCGGTCCAAGTACGCAATCGCCGCACCAAAGATCGTCACCGGATGCGGCAGGCGCGACCAGAGCCATGGCGGATCGCCAACGAGCCGGTCAAGGATCAATGCAAGGAGCAGGATGGCGAGGACTTCGGTATTCATATCCGTTTCCACGCGCCAAGCGCTTGCGCCAAACGCCCCTCAGCAGTGGCATCCGGCGCAAGCCCGATGCGCAGCCACGCGGGTGCGTAGTCGAATTTCCGGGTCAGGATATGCTGTCGGCAGAGATGTTCATGCAGATCGCTCGCCCTCGGATTTTCCACCAGGGCGAAGAGCGAACTGCCGCCCGCGACCATCAGTCCGGCATTGGAGAGGACCTGACCTAGCGCTGTCCGTCTCTCGTTGATCTGCTCGCGCAATCCATTCGGGTCCTCCGACATAAGACTGGCGGCCATTGCGAGCGCCGGACCCGAAACGGCCCAGGGACCAAGCCAATCGGCCATTCGTTCGAGGACATGACCCTGTGCGACGACGAAACCGAGCCGCACGCCGGCCATGCCGAAGAACTTGCCAAAGGACCTGAAGACGACGAGGCCCGGCGTTTCCTCCACCAGACCCGCGACGGTGGTCTCCGGCGTGCAATCCGCAAAGGCCTCGTCAACGATCAGCAACCCACCCTGCCGGGCAAGTCGCTCGGCAATCGCTTTCAGTTCGGCTCTGGATTGCGTTCGTCCGTCCGGATTGTTCGGATTGACCACGACTGCCAATCCATGCTCAGGCCCGACTTGTGAAAGATCGCCGATCGCATCGACCGTATAGCCGTTGTGCGCGAAGACACGAGCGTATTCGCCATAGGTCGGGGACAGGATAGCGGCGCGGCGGCCAGGGTCGACAAGCCGCGGCAAAAGCTGGATCGCCGACTGTGTGCCGGGAACGGGAAGCGGCAGGATGGTGCCGGAACGGTAGAAATCACGTGCGGCAAGGCGCGCCGAATGTTCCAGATGCCGATCCGGCAGCCGATGCCAGACTTCGGGCGCGATCAGGGGAATGGCCGGAGGACAGGGATTGAGACCAGTAGACAGGTCGAGCCAGTCTTCCACCCGGCCACCATATCGAGCCGCCGCGGCGCTGATGCCGCCGCCATGGACGATCGCCGTTTTCATGCCGGCTCGCCGCGAATATCGATCAGGTGGATGAACGAGCCAGCAAGGTTTCCCCGCTGGAGGCCGACATCGCCAAGCGAATTGCCAAGCGCATCCTCGGCGGCGAACAGCCGGTCTCCCTCGCCCTCCGAGACGATTGTCGCGTAGTGAAATTCATGCGCAACCATCGGCGCGGCAAAGAAGGAATTTCCGAGCGGGCGCACCCGCCGATAGCCGAGCTGGCGCCGGCGCGTGGCGAAACTCGTCACCAATGGCAGGAGGCCGAGCATCCGGTGGCTCTCCCCACCGCCATCGATCAGACTGTCGCCCATCACCATGTAGCCGCCACACTCGCCGAAGATGCGCGCCCCACGCGCTTCTGCCGCCCGCATACCGGCCCGGAAGGTTTCCGCCGCCGCGATCCGTCCCGCGAAAAGTTCGGGATAGCCGCCCGGAAGATAGACGGCATCGGCGTCCGCCATGGGCGCCTCATCCGCAAGCGGAGAGAAAAAACTGATTTCCGCCCCGCGCCGGCGCCAGCCCAACAGCATGTGTTCGTAGGAAAAGGCGAACGCGTTGTCGCGCGCCACGGCGATCTTCTGCCCGATCGGCATGAGCCTGGCGATATTGGCTTGCGACGTGCGGTCCGGGATATGACGCGCCGTCCGGATCAAGGCGTCGATGTCGCAAGCGCCCGCTATCATCTCCGCGGCCCTGTCGATGAAGGTTTCGAGGGCGCCATGCTCGCCTGCCTGCACGAGACCGAGGTGACGCTCCGGCAATTCGAGTGCCTTTTCCGCTCGGATCACGCCGAAAACAGGCATGCGGATGGACGCCATGGCATCGCGCAGCATGGCCTCGTGCCGGTCGCTTCCGACCCGGTTGAGGATCACGCCGACGATTCGGGTATCGACGCGGTAGTTGGCGAATCCGCTGACGAGCGCGGCAATCGAATGGGATGTTTTGGCACAATCGACCACGAGCAGCACGGAAAGCCCAAGAATGGAGGCAAGGTCGGCGGCCGATCCGCGTCCGTCGGCGGCGCCGTCGAAGAGTCCCATCATCGCCTCGATCACAAGATCCTTGCCGCCGGACTTGTGTAGGGCTGCATTGGCGAGCAGCAGTTCCCGCCGCATCGCCCAGGGATCGAAATTGAGGCAGATCTCGCCGCTTGCGGCAGCATGAAACGCCGGGTCGATATAATCAGGCCCCGCCTTGCCGGGCGCAATCGCATGTCCCTTGTTTCTCAGCGCACGCAGAAGTCCAAGCGTTACCGTCGTCTTGCCCGATCCGGTCGAAGGTGCCGCGATCATCAATCCGCTCATGCCCGCTCCTTCCGATCGCGATCGACAAACGGATCGGGGACGAGCGTTCTGCCCGAAAGCGCACCCAGCCAGTCGAGCGACGGCCGCAGCCGCACCACCTCTCCGACGACCACGATCGCCGGCGGTTCGATGCCCGATGCAACGACTGCATTTTCGGCTTGGCCGAGGGTGGTCTCGATAACCTTCTGTGACGGTGTCGCGGCGTCGCAGACGAAAGCGACGGGCTCCTCCGCCGAACGGCCGGACGCAATCAATTGGGCGCTGATCCGGCCTATGTGTTTCATCGCCATGTACATCACGATGACAGGCGATCCCTTCGCGATGGCGTCCCAGTCGATGCGGTCCGGAACAAGGCCGGACGAATCATGTCCCGTGAGGAAGGTCACCGCATGATTGATCTCGCGATGGGTGACCGGAATGCCCGCATAGGCAAGTCCGCCGATACCCGCGGTTATTCCAGGGACAATGCGAAACGGAATGCCGTGCTCGATCAGCGTCAGGGCTTCCTCACCGCCACGGCCAAAGACGAAGGGATCGCCGCCCTTCAGGCGCAGAACCCGCAAGCCCGATTTCGCAAGCTCCACGAGGCGCAGCGATATATCCCGCTGTTGGGCGGAGGGCTTGCCGCCGCGTTTGCCGGCATATTCGACAAGCGCACCGGGACGCGCCAGCTCCAGGCAATGCTCATTGACCAGCGCGTCGTGGACGATGACGTCAGCCTCGCCCAAGGCCTTTGCCACGAGCAGCGTCAAAAGCCCGGGATCGCCCGGACCTGCACCCGCCAGCCAGACATGGCCGGGCGCGATAGACGGCAGGTGCGAAAAGGGAGTTTCAGTCATTGTCCTGCTCTATGCCCGGCGCGACGAAATTGCAATCGCGCAAACCCTCGACCTGCTGCTTTCGAAGGCCGCGCCACTCGCCTATAAGGGAGGCATGAACGACGACGACAACGAACCAACAGAAGACAATGCCGGTCCAGAAAACCGCAATAAGCCGGAAGGTCCGCTCCGTAGCGGCTGGACGACCGGCGCCTGCGCGACCGCGGCCACCAAGGCGGCGCTGACCGCGCTCCTGACTGGAGAGTTTCCCGATCCGGTGAGCATTCGCCTTCCGCGCGGACAAGAGCCCGCGTTTGCGCTCGCGTTCGAAAGCCTCGGAGAAGGCTATGCCATGGCCGGCATCGTCAAGGATGCCGGTGACGATCCGGATGTGACCCATGGTGCGACCGTAGTCGCGATGGTGCGTCCGTTGCGGCCCGGAAGCGGTATCCGCTTTGTTGCCGGCGACGGCGTCGGCACAGTCACGAAGCACGGCCTGCCAGTCGGCGTCGGCGAGCCGGCCATCAATCCTGTCCCGCGCGCCATGATGACGGCGGAGGTCGAGGTGCTTTGCGCAGAACATGGCCTTCCCGCCGACCTCGAGATCACCATATCGATCCCCGGCGGCGAAGAGATCGCAAAGCAGACCTGGAACCCGCGCCTTGGCATTCTGGGCGGATTGTCCATCCTCGGGACGACAGGCATAGTCCATCCATTCTCCTGCGCGGCCTGGATCCATTCCATCCATCGCGGCATCGACGTTGCCCGCGCCGAGGGCCTGACACACGTCCTGGGCGCGACCGGTTCCACGTCTGAAAACACGGCTCAGGAACTCTACCGCCTTCCCGAGGGGGCACTTCTCGACATGGGCGACTTTGCCGGCGGGCTGCTGAAATATCTGCGCGTCCACCCCATTCCGCGGCTCACGATTGCCGGCGGCTTCGGCAAGATGACCAAGCTGGCTCAGGGGGCGCTCGATCTGCATTCCTCCCGCAGCCAGGTCGACAATAAATTCCTGGAATCCCTGATTGCAGAAGACAAACTCACTCAAGCTCTGAGCAAGCGGATTCAATCTGCGAACACTGCGCTCGAAATATATGAAATAGCAAAGGAAGACGGTATAGACCTGGCTCCCGCCGTGGCCGCAGGAGCGCGGGAAACGGCAGCTGCCACGCTGCGCGACGCTCCCGTCACGGTGGACGTGATCGTGACCGACAGGAAGGGCAAGATCATTGGCCGCGCGGGGTAATCACAGGGCAAGAATCCTGATCCTCGGCGGCACGGCGGAGGCGGCGGACCTGGCCGCACGGCTCGTGGCGCAAGGCGAAACGGACGTGATCACTTCGTTGGCGGGTCGCACGGCCAATCCGGCGCCTCTCGCCGGAAAGGTTCGCATCGGCGGCTTCGGCGGGGTAGCGGGCCTGACACGCTACATCGCCGAAAACAGCATCACCAAGGTGATCGACGCGACGCATCCCTTCGCAAGCCGGATCTCGGAAAATGCCCGGCTTGCCTGTGCAGCGGCGGGGATACCGCTCGAACGGGCGGAGCGCCCCGTCTGGCAAAGGCAGCCCGGCGACACCTGGATCGAGGTGCCGACGCTCGACGAGGCCGCGGCTGCGTTGCCTGCGGGCGCCAGCGTCTTCCTGGCGCTGGGAAGGCAGCATCTGTCGGCGTTCGAGGCCCGGCCGGATTGCCATTTCATCGTCCGCATGATCGACCCGCCGGAAGTGCCGCCTGCCTTCGCAAACTCCGACCTTGTCCTTGGCAAGCCGGGCATCAACCCGGAAGACGAGATTGCATTGTTGCGGGATCATGCGATCACCCATCTCGTCTGCCGCAATTCCGGGGGCGCCGCCGGCTACGGAAAGATCATCGCCGCGCGAAGACTGGGCCTCCCGGTCATCATGATCGGAAGGCCGAAGGAGCCCTTGCCGGCTCCGGGCTGATCAGTCCTCCTTGATCGACACGATCGTGTCGTGGATCAGCTTCAGTACGCCGCCGGGATCGATTCCGGTACAGATCTTCTGGCTCGGCAGGTGATCCCAGACGCTCGGGCCGAAGCGCATGTAGTCCGGCTTCTGGATCGTCTGTCCGTCGGCAATGCCGCCACAGACCACGCGAACTGAGCCGGACCGCGTCTTGAACAGGTGCGGCGCAACCACATAGGCACAGGCGCAGCTGTCATGCACCACCATGCCGTCCGGTATGCGGCTCTCGTAGAACTTGATGTAGAACTGCGACAGGTCGAACAAAAGGCGCGCCCGGCTCGTACCTGCGGCGTCCCGTATGTCAGCGAGCTGCTGACGGGTCATGACGGTTTGCGTCGTGACGTCGAGGCCGACGATCACAACCGGCCAGTTTGCCGTGAAGACCACATCGGCGGCTTCCGGATCCCCGTGGATATTGGCCTCGGCCGCCGGCGTCACATTGCCATTGACGTCGAAGGCGCCACCCATGACGACGATCTCCTTTACAAGATCGACGATCTCCGGGTCTTCCTTGAGCGCATTGGCGAGGTTGGTCATCCGGCCGACGGCGATCAGGGTCACCTCGCCCGGATGGGCGCGGATCGTTTCCGCGATGAAGCGATGGGCAGGGCGGGGATCGAGCGGCAGGTCGATGACTTCCGGCACGCCGATATTGCCGAGCCCGTCGTCACCATGGATGAACTTCGGCGGCTCGCGGCTGACACGATGGGGAATGAAGGTTTCGCCGGCGCCGCGGGCTACGGGCGAGTCGATCTTCCATTCGCGCTTGAGGAAGAGCGCATTGCGCGTGGTCATCTCTATCGTGGCATTGCCGAAAACAGTGGTGATGCCGAGCAGGTCGATATCGCGGTGGTGATGGAGGAAGAGCAGCGCCATGGCGTCGTCGACGCCGGGGTCCGTATCGAAGATGACCTTGTGCTTCATGTTTTTCCTGGACTGTTTCGTTGCGGTAATCCGGCTCGGATCGTTGCAGCTTAGCCGCGTATGCCAAAAGGGCAATGTCGGTGTTGCCTCTGCGGCGTCGTCCTACTGCGCCGCCGCCTTCTTCTTCTTCTTGCCGACGTTCCGCAACACGTGGCTGAACTGCGAATTGTAGAGATCGCTGTCGCGGAACTCGACATGGCCGAAGACCATGCCGACCATGATGAGGGCCGTGCGGGTAATCTTCGCCTCGCGCACGGCGGCCTGCATATCCTTGAGCGTCGTGCGGATGAACTGCTCGTCCGGCCATGTCGCGCGATAGGCGATGATCACCGGGCAATCCTCGCCGTAGTAGGGCGTCAGCACCTCGCGAATATGCGGCAGGTTGCGGATCGACAGATGGATCGCGAGCGTCGCCCGCGACTTGCCGAGGATTTCCAGCGTCTCGAATTCCGGCATCGAGGAAGCCTTCATCTCGGTGCGGGTGATGATGATCGTCTGGGCGATTTCGGGAAGCGTCAGCTCGGTCTTGAGACGGGCGGCGGTTGCGGCGAAGGCCGGAACGCCCGGCACGACGTCATAGGGAATGCCAAGCGCCTCGAGCCTTCGCATCTGCTCGGCGATCGCGCCATAGATCGACGGATCGCCGGAATGGACACGCGCCACGTCCTCGCCACGGGCATGCGCTGCCTCCATCTCCGCAACGATCGCGTCGAGGTGCATCGGCGCGGTATCCTTGACGATCGCCCCTTCGGGAGCAGCGTGCACGATCTCCTCCGGCACCAGCGAGCCGGCATAGAGGCAAACCGGGCAACGCTCGATCAGCCTGAGGCCCCGTACGGTGATGAGGTCGGGCGCGCCGGGGCCGGCACCGATGAAATAGACGGTCATTTTGAAGCTTCCTTGCTCATCCCGCTATCCGACTTTCCCGAATAGCCGCGCGGGGTATAGACCCAGGTCTTGCCGTCACCGGTCGTCACCGTCCGGCTTTCCGACGAACCGACCACGACGACGGTCAGCATGTCGACATCGTCGACATTCAACTCACCGAGCGGGACGGTGCGCACCAGTTCGCCCGGACGGCCGAGATTCGTGGCGAGAATGACCGGTGTAGTGGACGGACGGTACTCCAGCAGTTTTTCGCGCGCCCAGGCAAGCTGGGTGCGGCGCTTCATCGACACCGGGTTGTAGAAGGCCACGACGAAGTCGCCCTCACCCGCCGCCTTCACCCGTCGCTGGATGTGCTCCCAGGGGGTCAAGAGGTCGGAGAGCGAAATGGTGCAGAAATCATGGCCGAGCGGCGCACCGATGCGGGCGGCGGCGGCCTGAAGCGCCGAAATGCCAGGCGAGACCTGCACTTCGATACGCGATGCCGCCGCCGAGATTCCGCCCTTGTCGAACAGTTCGAACACCAGCGTCGCCATGGCATAGATGCCGGCATCTCCCGAGCAGACCAGAGCGACGGACTTGCCCTCGCCGGCGAGCTCCATGGCGTGGACGACGCGGGCCTCTTCCTTACCGAGATCGAAGTCGTGCCGCGTCTTGCCCTTGGCCAGCGGACCGAGCAGATCGAGATAGAGCGAATAGCCGACCAGGTCGGTCGAGGCTGTCACCATGGCCGAGACCTCCGGCGAGCGCCAGCCCTCCGAACCGGGGCCGATGCCGACAACGAAGAGCCTCCCGCGAGCCCGCCCGATGGTTTCCGCGTCTACGATCGCCGGTGCGCGGGCGATCGCCGCCGTCGCCCCCTTCGACTTGATCTTGCCGAACACCAGTTTCCCTTCCGGACCGACGGCGGCAAGCGCCGCACCCTCGGCGACGCCGTGGCAGCCAACCTCGGCAAAAACGATATCCGACGGGTTATTCAGGCGTGGCGCTTCCTGTTCGAGCCGCGCGGCAGCGAAGAAGCGGGCCGGCACGCCGAAATGATCGGCAACGGCGTGGATCGCAGCCTCGTCGGCCTTCACGTCGATCGAGGCGGCGCAACTCAAGCTTTCACGGGCAAAGCCACTGCCGGCGAGCGCTCGCTCGGCCAGCGCGATCGCCTCCTCGCTGGAGGCGTCGCGCTCACAGCCCATGCCGAGCACCAAGGTTCGGGGGTGATAGATGAGTTCCAGCGGCCCGGCGCTTTTGGGCCTGTCGGTGATGGTCAGAGTGACCGAGCCATCTGGGGAAAATGGGATGCGCGAGGAGGTGAGCCATTCGGCTCCCCCGTTCAGCCTGGCCGAACCGCCTGCCACAAGTTCGGCCATGACGGCCTTGGCGCTCTCCGGATTGGCCAGCACATAGCCCTCCGGCGGCTGGTCGAGCGCCACCCCGAATCTAAGGTCGCCGGCGGTGGTGATTGCGGCCTGGGCTCCAAGCGCATGAGCAATGGTCCGCGCGAGATCGTTGGCGCCGTGGTGGCCGCCGAGGAGCGGCACGACCGAGGCGCCATCCTCGGAGACACAGAGCACCGGCGGCTCGGCCTGCTTGTCGGAGAGGAGCGGCGCGAGCAGACGGATGACGGCGCCAGAAGCCATCACCGCGATGATCGGCCGGCCCTCGGCGAAGAGCCCCGCCAGATGCGCCTTTATGTCATCGAACAGGCAGTCGGCCGAGGATATCCGCGCGCGGGCGCCATGCAGCTCGCCGCCCGCGAGCGTCGCGATGCGCATGCCGAGCTCATGGGCGGAATTCGAGAGGATGACGACGGCGGGTCGGCGGGCTTTCGTCATAGGGACCTTCCATCGGGAGAATGGGCCGAAGGCATGGCATGCCAGCCTTCATCGCCCTTGTAGATCAGGATCATCGAAAAATACGGCGCGGCGTCTTCCGTGACGTCGGAAAGCGGCACAACGCGCTGTTCGGCAAGGCTGACACGCTCGAGATAACCGGCGCTCCCAACCAGATTCATTTTCTTAAGAAGTTCCCGTATCCTATTGAAATGACGACCGACCTTGATAATCGCAACTGCGTCAGCCTGTTCGATCCTCGACCGCATGGTCACGTCGTCGACCGGCCCAGGAATGACGCTCAGAACATCATTGCGCGCTGCAAGCGGCCGACCGAGGGCAGCGGCCGCCGCCATCATCGAGGAGACACCCGGCACGATTTCCGTCTGGTAACGGCCCGAAAGGCGGTCGAACAGGTACATGAAGGAGCCATAGAAGAAGGGATCGCCCTCGCAGAGCACTGCCACGTCCGCTCCGCTTTCGAGATGGTGCGAGAGCGTTTTCGCCGCCTTGTCATATGTCTCCTGAGCCGGAATACGCTCGACACGCATGGGGACGACGATCGGCACTTCCACCTGACCGGCGGTGATGAAGGATGACGCGATCTGCCGCGCGAAGCTCGGCCCGGTATCGGGCGCCGGATAGGCAATAACCGGAGCGCTCGTCAGGATGCGATGGGCTTTCAACGTGATCAGTTCCGGATCACCGGGGCCGAGGCCGAGGCCATAGAGTTTGCCGGTCATTGGTTTGCTACCTTCGTCACCGCCCAGATCGTCACGGGCATCAGCGACTTCCAGCCAAAATAGCGTCCGACCGACGCCGCGCGCGCCACCGAAATGCGGGTCAGTTCGCCACCGTATTGGCTGTGCAGGTGAACCAATCTCGCTTCGCCTTCGATGGTCACGGCATTGGCAACGAGCCTGCCGCCGGGCGCAAGGGCCTCCCAGCAGGCTTCGAACAAACCGGCATTTGTCAGTCCGCCGCCGATGAAGACGACGTCGGGCCGGTCCAGCCCCTCCAGCCCTTCAGGCGCTCCCGCCTCGACGATGTGCAGGTCCGGAGTGCCGAGGCCTTCGGCATTGGCGCGGATCATCGCGACGCGTTCGGATTTGGCCTCGATGGCGATCGCCTGCGTACCCATGCCCGAGCGCATCCATTCGATCGCGATCGAACCGCAGCCGGCGCCGACATCCCAGAGCAATGCGTTGGGAAACGGTGACAACAGCGAAAGCGTCACCGCCCTCACCTCGCGCTTGGTCAATTGGCCGTCATGATGGAAGGCTTCGTCGGGAAGGCCGGGCATCGGAGAAAGGAGCGGACCATCCCACGCGCAGTCGATAGCAAGCGTATTGAACTCCGACAGTGCAGGGCGCACTCTGACAACGTCCTCGGCAGTCATTGCAAGGACGCGCTCCTCCGCGCCGCCGAGATGCTCCAGCACGCTGACCATTGACGCGCCGAAGCCACGTTCGACGAGAAGCGCTGCCGCCTCGTAGACGGTGTCGGAACCGGACGTCAGCGCCAGGATGCGGGCGCGCGGCAGGATGTGCCGACCGAGATGTGCAAGCGGACGTCCGTGCAGGGATATCTGCGCGACCGACTGCAGCGGCCAGCCGAGCCTTGCCGCGGCGAGCGAAAAAGCCGAGGGAGATGGCAAGACAAGCATTTCCTCCGGCTCGACGTATCGGCGCAGCGTCGCGCCGATACCGAAGTGCATGGGGTCGCCGGTAGCCAGAACAGTCACCGGCGTGCCACGCAGCTTCAGGACCTCATCAAGGGTCTCGCGAAATCCCGCACCCCAGTTGAGAATGCGCTTAAGGCCGGGTAGCGCGCCGCCCTGGAGAACGGTTTCGAGGCGTTCGCCGACGACGACGGTCTCCGCCTGCCAGAGCACGGCTTGCGCTTCCGGCGTCAGGCTTGCAAGGCCGTTGTCGCCGATACCGATGATGGTGAGCCAGGGGCTACTCATTGGCGCCGAGCCCTCCCGCAAGAGCGTTGACCGCAGCGGACGCCATGGCCGAACCGCCGCGGCGCCCGCGCACGGCGATGTAGGGCACACCGCGCGGATCAGCGATCAGAGCCTCCTTCGATTCCGCAGCACCGACAAACCCGACAGGAAAGCCGAGGATGAGGGCCGGCTTCGGAGCGCCAGCATCGAGCCGTTCCAGCAGCCGGAACAGAGCCGTTGGTGCATTGCCGATTGCGACCACTGCACCGGCCAGCCTCTCATTCCAGACATCGACCTGAGCAGCCGAGCGGGTGTTGCCGATCTCTATCGCCCTCGGTCGAACGCGCTCATCGTTGAGCATGCAGATCACGTCATTTCCGGCAGGAAGCAACCGGCGGATCACGCCCTGCCGAACCATTTCCGCGTCACAGAGCACCGGAACGCCGGATCGGAGGGCCGCCGCCCCGGCCTCGAACGCGCCATCCGCAAAGGCGATGTCGGAGGCGAGATCCGTCATGCCGCAGGCATGAATCAGACGGATCGCCAGAGCCTCTATCCCACCCGAAAACCGCGACAGATCGGCCTCGCGCCGGATCGTCTCAAAGGACTGGCGGTAGATCTCGGCAGGCTCGCGGATGTATTCGAGATGGTCCACGGAGCCTCACTTTTTCTTCATCGAGTTCGGACCAAGCGGATGATCCGCATGCGGGTAAGGCGCGTGATGGTGGCCGTGATCGTGATCATGGCTGTCCCCGTGGCCATGATGGTGTGCATGTCCATGGTCATGATGGTGGTGATGATCGCGACCATGGTGATGATGGCCGCAGCCGCAGTTCGGGCCATGCTCGTGGACATGCGCCTTGCCGCTCGACGGCGCGTTCATCACGGCCTCCAATTCGGCGTCGGGAGCCGCATTCATCAGGTGGCTATACTTGCCGCCCAGCGTCGTCGAGGCCCCGTAGTCGAAAGCGGGTTCAAGGTCGTTCGGCTCGGCATGGGAATGAATGGGGGTCCAGGGCAAGCCATGCTCCTTGCAGAAATCGGGATCGCGGCAGGAGGCGTCGCAGTCGCCCTTGCACGGACAGTTTTCCAGGCCGCCGCCAATGCCTTCGACATGGTGGTGATGGCTCTCCTGCGGCTGGCCGATATCGGCCTCGAAGCCGAGCACCTGTTCGCGGTACTTGCACATCTGGCAGTTCATCACCGCAGCGCCCTCGAGGATTTCCTTGACCCGGTCCTGGAAGGCGTCGAGAACCAGCGGATGGTCGTTGAGATAGCTCGCCTTGACGAACTGGATTTCGGGATTCCGCGCGGCGACCTCGTCGGTGTAGGAGTAGATGCGTTTCACCAGCACGCCGGTGAAGAGGAAATAGGGAAAGACGATGATGCGCTTGTAGCCGAGCTTCGCGGCATGCGTCAGCCCCGGCTCGACCAACGGAAAGGTGACGCCGGAATAACACGTCTCGCCCCAGCCAAAGCCCATGCCCTCCCAGAGCATGCGCATCACCTTGGTGGCGTTGGAATTGGCATCCGGATCGGAAGAACCACGCCCGACGACCATCAGAAGCGTATCATGCCTGTCGACGAGACCGAGCGTATCGTTCGCCTCATCGACGGCTTCCTGTATCCGGTCGCCGGCGGCACGGATCATCTTGAGGTCTATGCCAAGTTCTCTGCCATAGTTGATGACCATGCCGGGATTCTGCGCCTGATAGGTGTTGAGCACCGAGGGAATGTCGTTTTTGGCATGACCGGCGGCAAACAGCATCCCGGGAATGGCGAGCACCCGCGTGACCCCCTGGTCCCGCAGCCTGTCCAGCCCCGCCGAAATCACCGGATTGCAGAACTCGAGATAGCCGTATTCAACCGGCATGTCGGGGTTTCTGGCGCGCAGCGCTTCGGCGATGATGGCAAATTCGCGCGCCGCGTTCTGGTTGCGGCTGCCATGCCCGCAGACCATTATCCCTAGTTTTTCAGCCATCTTCCGGCCTCCCTGCTTCGTCAATACGTCATGTACGAAGCGCCAGAACCTGAGAACGGTTCTGCGGCCATTGGGACAGCTCCGGACTTGGCCCCCGACTTGGGTCGGCCGCACCGGACTATTTCCAGCCTGTCAAACAGGCGCCGTCGCACATTGGGCAGAGGTTTAGCGGAGCAGGAGGATACGGTCAAATCGGATTGCGCCGGAATATGTGGAGGATGCGGCAGATCGGCCATTTGGACGTTGTCAAGCATCGGCAATCCGGTTGTCGCCGGCACTGCGGTGGTGCAAGAGTGGAAGCAGTTTCATCCATCCATCTTGAGTCGTTTCGTGACCGATCTCGCCTTTCATGCGCTCCTTCTGCTTTTCATCGCCGCCTTCGTTGCCGGGTTTATCGACTCGATTGCCGGCGGCGGCGGGTTGATCACCATCCCGGCCATGCTGATTGCCGGCATCCCTCCCCTCGAAACGCTCGGCACAAACAAGCTGCAATCGCAATTCGGCGCCGCCTCGGCGACCATCGCCTATGCGCGGCGCGGTCATGTCGATCTCAAGGCGCAATTGCCGATGGCAGCCATGGCCGTATTCGGAGGCGCTCTGGGGGCCGTGATGGCGACAATCGTTCCGACGGAAGTCCTTCGCGTTCTTCTGCCGTTCCTGCTTGTGGCAATCGCGCTCTATTTCGCGCTCAAACCGAGCCTCAGCGACGACGACCGCCACCGCCGCATAAGCCACTTCGCCTTCGGAGTGACCTTCGTGCCCC
>Ga0172380_10000589_pt1 | contig 68586 bp, 97 predicted proteins | sample Leawe162metaG_FD_119747 | JGI IMG/M metagenome (GOLD analysis project Ga0172380, IMG submission 119747) | Leachate microbial communities from a municipal landfill in Southern Ontario, Canada - Leachate well 162 metaG | ecosystem: Engineered > Solid waste > Landfill > Unclassified | place... | reverse complement strand
GGCTGCACCTACCCGCCTTCATCGTGTTGCTTTCCCACTCAGGCTGTGCGGCTTGCCACCTCCGTGGTGATAACGGGTTTTTACGCCCTCCCACGTCCAGCAAAATGGTCCCGAACTTCCTCAATAGCTTTCGCTACTGCGATAACCTAGGAACTTTTAGCACAATCTCTTATCGGTTCTCCAAAACGATGTCATAGGTGTTCTCGAAGAACCGCCGTTTGACGATCCAGAAGTCTTTGAGATCCTGTTGACTCTGGAGAACATAGTCCCCAGCCTCGCCAAACTGAATCTTCTCCATCGTCTTTGTTTCTGGCTCAGGGCCATTACCCCAAACCTTGACTTCGGCAGTTTCGCCGTAGCTACCTTGGATACAAAAGTTGGGTTCATTAACCTGCTTGTAGTTCACCATAACATCCGGCTTCGGTGAACACAGAAGCCATCCGTCGTAGTCAACTCCGTCGATGTTGTACTTGGCAACCAGCTTGTTCGGCCCCTGCTGCCAGCAATCCCCCGCTTCTCCAAGACAGATCATGACGTGCTCGCCCAAAGGCTCTTTGCCTTCGAACGTATCGACAAGCATCTTGGTTTGGAGTTTTCGATCCGACAGCACAGCAGTGATGTGCTTGGCTCGAATGGGTTTCGTCTTGCGACAAAAACCGAAGGTGAATTGACTCGGAACCAAATACAAAGCATCAGACCTATTCATGATTCATCCTTATGGTTTGCGTAACTTACGTTCTTCATTATGGATCAAATAGACCAATACAGACCAGATCAACACAACAACTCCAAATGAAATTCCTAAGAACCAATAAATTTGGTTGATGTCTTCTTGGCGTATCGGTTGCTCTTGAATAACCACAGTTGTGGTTTGACTTGGCCTGTCGTCTCCAGTCCAAATTGGACTTGCCGGGTTTAGAGGATTAAGAGGATTTAGTGGATCTGAGAAGTCCATTTCACACCTTTTGTTTTGTGGCCCAAGCTACATGCTTGATAATACCCTCATGAGCCATCAATAGCTCTTTGGTATTGTAGCTTTCGGCCAAGGTTTTCTCAGAGGGGATGATATCATGAATCCCGTCATGACACAACTTACAAAGCATCAATCCTCTGGATTTCATTTCATCACGACCAAACGTCTTCAAAAACTTGTTTCGCTTATGCACCGCACAGGGAATTAAGTGATGGAATGAGAGCTTAGTCTCACGCCCACAGAGTTCGCAGTGCTTAATGTCTTTGCGAGGCACACACTCGATAGTGTCTTCGTCGTCGTTGTAGCCGTTCTCTAGTTCATCTGTGATGATAATCTCGTCTTCCATGACTTACTCCAAAAACCACTCCAAAACCTTCTTGAGTGCTTCCATTCGCTCTTCTGTTACTGAGTATCGATATGAAAGTTCGCAGATTCCATCCTTACGGATCATCATACGCCAATCGTTGGATGTACCTACAATCCATCGACCCTTATCGAACTCATCAAACATCTGATTTGGAGTAGGAACCGTTACTGGTAAAATTTCAGCAACTCTTTTAACCAGTTTGGTTTTGTCCGCAAGCCAGCGTAGATTCGGTGTGAACTCAATGCGAGAAGGCATGGTCGCTTCCGTAAGAGAGATTGTGGATAGCCTTTTTCTCGGCCAAAAAACACAAAAAGCTGCGGCACCGTTCTGTAAATGACAGATCAGAGTCGCAGCTATGACAAATGTTGTAATTCCGTTCGGCGTAGGAAGTCATCTGACAAAGGAATCGGTCTGGATCATCGGCGAATCGGTAAACCTCAAGATCACAGCCACGCATTTCACTGTCAGTTACAAACCAGAGGATTAGAGCTATACGAAGACAAGCTGTTCTAATCCTCTGGTTCCGCACCTTAAAACGCACCATTTTACAACACTCTCAGAATGTAGGAATCGTGACCGATACGTCCCCCACAACAGCATCCTTGATGTCGGTGATCGCCTTGTTCGGCATCAGGTATTCCTTCACGCCACGACGACCGTTCTCGTCGTAGGTGTACCCATCACCCCGGAAGAGTTCTCGAATGTGCAGAGTATGGTAGAAGAATCTCCGCAGATCAAGAGCAGTTCTCGGCGAGGCAACGTACTTGTCGTAAGACATGAAGTTGAAACTTGAGGGATCATCCACATCCTTCATCTGCGTGGACGTTCCCATTTGCGTCTGAAACTTCTGCTCCCAATCCTTGAAACTCAAGGTCTGGAACTCATCGAAATACTTCTGCATATCCGACTTGAGATCCGGATACACTTCCGCCGTGCTGCGACACAGACCTTCCCACGTTGCCGGTTGAGCTTCCGAAGCCGGAAACACAACGATCTTGTATGTCTTGCCAGCAGCGACTTGCTTGGCAATGTGATCCGGGTGGTGTCCAACCGTGATGAGCATCTGATAGCCGCTCTTGCCCAGCATACTTGCCAGACCGCCTGCATCCGTCAGAAACACAATCTTTCGACTCGGATCGTCCGACAACTTGGCGAAATCTTCCGGAGTCTTACCCCGAATGATTCGACCACAAAGACCCGTCACAAACGGCGGCGGGCTGAGTGGGAAACCGAGTTCCAGAACCTTCAAATACTGAGCAGGGGTCAACATGGCGTTCCTCTTTGGTTAAGGGTTAGTCCCATCCATAATCTGGATCAATGAAAATTTTCTCTTCAAGAGTGAGATCGTTCTCCACATCATCGTCAACGCAAGTAGCAAGTGTGAAACATTCACCATTGGAGAAGTAGAGAATGTCCAAAGTACGACCTGTTGTTGGGTTATTCGGATTGTCTTGATGGCCTCGGAGTTTCCACTCTCTTACAACTCCCACAAACTGGCCGGGTAAGTTTACAACTCGAATGTATTTCTGGTCGCTGCAAGGACTTTTGTTTTCGACTTCATTTGCTATACGAAGAAGTTCCTCGTGTGTCAAATCAAGATGAAATGTCTTGACCAACCAGTTAACCAATTTACGGAGAATCGTTTTCAAGGGTCGCCTCAGATGATGCTGATTTCTGTTGCCGAAATGTCTGTGCCGCAGAGCAACGTGAAGTAATGGGTATTGCTGTCCATCTCAACCCACACATACTCACGGCCAGCAGGTTCACCTTGTGACGTGACCTTGTCACGGTGATAGTCCCAATACTCAATCTTCGAATGATTGAGTTCTTCTTGCTGAACAGTTCCGTCTCCGTTCTTGTCGGCCATTTCAGCAAGATCAGCCGAGTACGAGTCACGAACGTCATCCACACGCCAGAACTTGAGTTGTTCCGGGAGAGGATTGCCTTCCGGATCAGAGTCGATATTGAACTCTGTTTCCGTTGTCAGAACATTGTGGAAACCATCATCCCAGCCGAATTCATCCATCACTCGCAAAACTTGTACTCGACAACGCAACTTCGTCGGAGCATCGTCATCCGGGATCAAACGGAGGCGAACACGAGTCGGCTTAAGATCATCCAGAGTCACTGCCTTGAGCAGATAATCTGTATGGAAAAACGTGTTTCGCCCGATGTCAGTCCGGTAGACGGCGATCTTCTCGATGAAGAAGTTCTTGTCAGCAAGACCCGGCTCGTTCTGGAAGACAATCGAATTGCCCACCTTGGCCTTGAGTGGATTGTGATACTGAAACTCGATTGGGGTGATGTCCTGCTTGTTGAGGCCCCATAGAATTTCCCAAAGGGTACGTCCACGCTTGGTCATGTTTTCACTCCAATGATTTGCGATAGAAGGAAATAAATTGGGATAGCGATCAGTCCGATCCAGAAACCCTTCGTCACGTCGCCGAGTAACCATCCCACCAAAGTGTTGCCAAGAAGCAACCCAGCCATCATCCCAATCATGTTACCACCTTTTGAAAGCAACCAACCAAATGATTCCAACGATACTGAGGATCGTCAAAAATGCGTAACCAACGATACGGAAAATTCCGGTTTTTGGAGCATTCATACCGCTGTACCTTGACGAAGGAGCAGGGGTCGGTACAGGAGCCGTAGGAGCGGGTTCAGGATTGTACGCTGCTTCCACGTATTGCTGTTCGTACATGAGATCCGGATTGTCTTTGAAATCCTGATCGACGTAATGCGGATCACGAACAGCGTTCTGCTGTTGAAGACGAGCAATTTCAGCAGCAGTTGCCGAGTCTCGAATACCACGTTCATAAGCGTCACGCTCAATCCGATCCTGATTGTTGTACAACCAGCGAGCACGGCGTTCGGCAGACCAATCCGTCATCATCATCCACCAGAAAGCAGAACTGTAACCACCACCAACATGTACAGCCGGTTGAGTGTAATACCAGTCGGAAGGATGCGAGTAATGGTAATGGTTGACGTGTGTTTGCGTTCTCTGTTGACGCACCGGGGCAGCTAGTTCTGTACTAGGACGAGTACGGATAGCTGCAACAGCAGGAGAAGCTATATCAACTTTCACAGTCTTCCCGGACGGGGCAACGTAATCCGTCTTCGGAGGTGCAACCGCTTGTTGAGTCTTGAGAAATCCACGCTCTGATGCAGCCTGCATATTAGCCCGAGCCTTATCAGAGACCGGTTCGCTCTTCGGCTTAACACTGCCAGTTCCGACATCTGGAGCATTGAACACAGACTTTGGCTTGACCGAAGTCGATCCGGTCTGTGGTGCAATATTTGTATTTCCACCGCTGTACTTGGGGGCAACAGGAGGAGTTTTCGGAACAGAAATAGGCGGCGTCTTGGGGGCTGCTGGTGGAGGGGCAATAGGCTTCGGAGCCGTATTTCCACCGCTGTACTTTGAAGTAGGAGGAGCTTTGGGAGCCGAAGGTGGTGTGACTCTCGGTGCTGGTGGAGTCACCTTCGGAGCGGTTGGCTTCGGGGCCGGAGGCTTTGAAGCCGGTGGCCTAGGTGGCGTTGACGGCTTTGAAACAGAAGGTTTCGTAGCTGAGGGTTTGCTACTCCCACCACTGTAGGACTTGGGAGCAGCGAATGCGTCTCCGAGTGCGAGAGTCGCACACAACGCCATGACAAACCATGTTCGGTATTTCATCGGACTCTTCTCCTTTGGGTCAGAAAAACTCCTCTGAATTCTACGAACAAATTTTGTTCTGTCAAACGAGCTTTTTGGAGCTTTTGAGCGGCGGGCGTAGATACCTCGATATTAAAGAATCCTTTACTTCTGTACGAAAATTCTATAATATTACAGATGGAAAGGTTCTCTACATGACAGTATTAAAGATTCAAAACTGCTACTCATGGCTTAAGACTGAAAATGTCAAACTCCATGAGAAGCTTTGGAACGCTCTCCGCTTCCGTGAAAAAGGCTACCAACACTCTACCGCTTACAAGCGAAGAGTATGGGATGGCTTCAGGGACTTCTACGCTCGTAACAGCGGCATGTTCTTGACAGGATTGCTTCCAGAGATTCTTGCTGCTCTTAAACTATTCAAGGTTGAGTACGAGATCGTTGATGAACGCAATACTCCTTCGTGGAAGTACACCTCTATCGACAAATTCTTTCTTAATCAATTTCGGACTGAGACTCATGCCGAAGATGGTTCTCTTCTGGAACCGTTAGAGCTTCACGACTATCAAGTTGATTACGTCAATCAAGCCTTGAAATATGGACGAGGAATCATTAAGGCCCCGACAGGTGCCGGTAAGACCTTTATCCTGATTTCGCTTCTGAAGGCTTTGCCTGACAACACGCCTGTTCTGTTCATGACTAAGAACGCCGGTCTTGTTAAACAGAACTATGAAGAAATGGTTCAATGGGGGGTTCAGAACTTGGGACGCTGTTTCGGTAAATACAAAGAGTTCAATCGAGTCATGTGTATCACTGCTCATAAAGACTCTTTGAAATCAATCGAGAAGCTATTGCCTAAGTTTAAGGTTCTCATTGTGGACGAAGTCCATGAATGTACATCGGCAGTGCCGCTACGGGCATTCGACAAGATGACTTCGGCGGCAATTCGCTTCGGTATCTCTGCAACACCATTCAAGTTCACCAAACTCAATAAAGACGGAACCGAAGACTGTAAGGATAAGGTTCAGAAATACAAAGTCAAAGGTTACTTCGGCGGCGTGTTCAAGACGACAACAACAAAGACAGGTTATCTGACTACCAAAGACTTACAAGAACGAGGTATTCTCTCTCGAAGCAATTGTACGTTCTATTCGATCCACGAGCCAAAGAACATTCAGAATGAGCCTTACATTGATGCGGTTACACTTGGAATCTCGAACAACTTCGATTTCCTCAAGACTGTTCGCAAGCTCACTCTGACACTCACTGGACGAACTCTGATTCTTGTTGAACGTATCGACCAAGGAGATTATCTTAATCAGTTAATCCCGGACTCCTTCTGGATATCTGGAGAGACTGATCTTGATGAACGAGCCAATGTGTTCAAAGAGTTAAAATACGGTGACAATCGTATCGCAATAGCGATGCGACACATCATTACTGCCGGTATCAACGTCTTCGTTCACAACCTCATCAACGCTTCCGGCGGACAAGCCGAGCACTCTATCGTTCAGCAGATGGGCCGTGGTCTTCGTTGTGCAAAAGACAAAGAATATCTTGATTACTACGACTTCTTGTTCAGAACCAATGACTACCTACTCAAGCATTCTATGAACCGCTTGAAAGTTTTGGAGAACGAGGGTCACAAGATCACTGTTAAAGAACTTGATTTCTAAAACATAAAGCCGTTCAGCTTGTCGGCCTTATCGTAATCCTCTTGACTGGTTGTATACAAGTACAACCAGTATTTTTCTATCCCCCAAGGGGAAAAGTAGTTCTCGTTATGGATAGCACGGAACTGTTTGTAGGTCTCCAAGCTAAATCTTTGAAGGTTTGCACGAGTGATAGCGAACTGTGCTCCCCATAACGCTTCCGCTTCTTTCGGTAAAGCCGCTTTACCGTAGAGTGCTTTACAAATTTTGAACATGGTATGGAGCCAATTGTATCGATCCCAATTTGGCATCTCTGAAGTTCGGAATTTCCATGTCCGACCCAAAGCCACCATATCTTCCGTCCAGTAAGGATGCGGCAGACCAATGGTTTGCATATACCGCTCATTCTGCTCTTGGATTGCGGCCATTCCATGCTGGCTTGCCTCAATCAATTCCAGCATGTTTGGACAATGATCAAACGGATTGCCCTGAGAAAAGATCGTTATGTCCGCCAGATCATCGTAATTAGCGATGATATGATACAAGATCGTGTCAGATTCACGTCCAATATTCTCAAGATCAATGATGCGAGAATTGGCCGTATTCCAACGATCAGGAATAGAAAGACCGCTCTTGTTGTAAAGAAAGATACGGTCTACGAATTTGCTAATCTTCTTGATCCAAGCAAAGTCTTCTTTGTAACGGGATACGACTACATCTACCATACATTAGGTATGTTTAGCCGCCTCCAATTGTCGAAGCTCTCTTGACCATTCACTACGAGTCGAGATCAGAGACTCACCGTGCTTACCAATACCACCGTTCGGGAGTAGGGACTTTCTAGTGCAGTTCAAAAGAGCCTGAAGTGTTTGGTAACGCCGTTCAGAGGCAATATCACTTGGGATAATGTCCTCAGCGATCTTGACGGCATCTTCCAAAGTTTGGCATTTGGACGCCTTTAGACGACTTCGCAGAGCAGCAAACGACGCCGAAGAATAGTCCCGAGTATGAGCATCAAAGCGATCCATTCCTACACTATCTTGGTGCGGAATATCCTTCAAAACCCATTCGATGAATTCCTTACGATCTTCGTCTTCTGGATCAAGAATCGGGATGATCAAATCCCCTGCTCGACCGGGGCGACGAATATCCGGAGACAGACGTTCGATACGAGCCGTCATAAGCAGCCAAACCACTTTACCTCGCAGCTTGGGATCACTCATCATCCCCTGAATCTTGCCGGTCAATCGACGCTCTGTTTCATGTGTTTCACCACCAACACCACCGAACTGCGTGTCAGCTTCGTCAACGAACATCATGACCTTAACGAGAGCCGTCAAAACCATTTTCAGCTTTTCGAGCTTAACGTCAGTCTGCCCATACCACTGACTACGAAGATTCTTGAGAACCAGCACTGGCATATCCAGTTCAGACGCCAGAGCTTCCATGATGTAAGTCTTTCCTCCACCAATTGGCCCAGCAATCGCCGCCCCGGAGAGCGAGGAATCATCTGTTGCCATGCAACGAGGAATAAGTTCCGTTCGGATGAACTCTTTCAGCTTCCGAAAACCCATCACATCATCCAGCTTGTGAGTAGGACGTTTGAACTCAACAACGTCCTCTCCAAGCTGAGCACAGATGAACTCTTCCACCTTGTTGTTGATTACATCTCTCGTGATTTCTGGCTCACAGAGAATCTGACGTAGAGCGTGTAACGATAGACCAGCCGTTTGAACCCCGAGATCAATAGGCGTTCCTTCTTCACGACCAGAAGTATGCTTGATAAAGTGTTCCCGAGTCTCTAAATCAGGAAAGGGAACTTCCACAGAAAGAACTTGCGGAAGACTGGAAATCATTGGATGAAGCTGACTGCGAGATTCAGCAAGCAGCAATACAGAATTTGTACCGTTGACAAATTCTGGATCAGAGAACCAGTCATGCATAATCGCCAAACGTTTACGGTCGGCGAACTGCATCCTCGCAAGGTCTTCTGTTGGGATAAGCATGTGAGCACCTTCAATGATAATGATCAGATCATTTTTCATCTTGAAGGTATTGGCCGCAACAGTGAACTGCCGCAGAAGTTCGAGGGCCACCATCGAATTGGAGAACGACTCCATACGCAGGCGATTATAATCATCGCCGGGCCGAAGTTTATTCCACGTATCAATCAATTCCTGTTGATCGCCGATGATCGTGATAGGACGGTTGACTTCGTAGACAACTTGCGTCACTCCACGAGTTCCTTCGCTCTTCTGAACAAACGTCTTTTGCTTCAGGAAGTCAACGAGCGGCACGTATTTCGTGCCATCGAAGAACAAATCATAAATGTTCCCCGACACAATCACAGAACGGGATTGGTTCTTGTTGATAATCTGACGCAGTTTGGAGTAGAAGCTCATCACCGAATATCCTTTGCAAGTCCGAGACGAATGAGAACAGCGGCATCCTCTTCGCTGATCTCTTGGTAATTTCTCCAACTGTACTGAGTGACGCCGTAGTAGCAGTCTTCAGGATCTTTCCAGTCATCGCCTTCCCACCAAAGACAAATTTCCTTATACGATCCTTGGACATCTCCGTAACCACTTAAAGTCAACCCTCTGTTTAGGGCCTCGTCTTTCTTGTGAGGATTTTTATCCCACCAAGCATTGCAGGGTGAGAAGTATTCACCCTCAGCTTCCGGATCAGGTCCAACATAGTTTTCCAAATTGTTGAACAAATACTCCTTATCGATATAAGCAACCGCCTGCTCCATACTGCCAGTGATGATGAGTTCCTTGATCCCATCTTCCTGACTCTTTGGGCCATAGTGCATGAAGCCGACTTCGACAAGGAACATGTTCAACCTCCAAAAAATTGATCAGGATGCTGGTATTGAAATCCACACCGCTCTGCAAAAGTTGCATCGGTGGTTTGATCGCCGACAAAAATACACTGTTCAGCATCGAGTTTGTATTTCTCAATCAAAACCACGCCAAGTCCCGGATGTGGCTTGCGACAATAGCAAGACACAGGCGGAACTTGATGCGGGCAATACAAAACATCGATCTCTTGTTTCAACAGTTCGCAGGTCCGTTTGATACAGAGATCCACGTCGGCAAGGGTCAATTTCTTCTTGGCAACACCACTTTGATTGGACACCCCTGCGATGATGTACCCTTTGTCTCGGTACTGCTGGATTAGCTCACTCCGACCGGGCAGGATTTCGATATGGTTCGGAGTCAAAGGGTAGGGTTCTGGCCCCGTTGAATTCCGAACAGTCCCATCAAGATCCAGAATCAAAGCCTTGTTCTTATACGCAGGATCTTTGACTCTGACAAATGGGATTTTCTCAATTGAGTCAAATCCCTCAGCCATTGTCGGCTTCTCGAACTCCTTCCGATAACCAAACAAGGCGACCGGCGGAAAGAGATTCGGATCAGTCGTCTTCTTGAACTCAGCCGGGCCGTACAGAATACCGGTCTGTCTCACCATACGGGTACAAGCATTGAACTGTGCATCCTCGAAGGAGGTGTCGAGCCATACACAGTGAATCGGCATACCGAGAGTCTTAGCCGTCTCAATGATCTTGCGACGAGCCTCAACATTGCGGTAGGTGTTGTCGAGTACAAATTTGGTATGACCTTCTTTGTGTGCCGCAACAACGTACTCATGCAGATCCTTCAAACGTCCTCCAAGCTCATCCCGATTGACCCGATAGAAGCCGTCATCGACGTACTTCTTGACGAGTGTGGTTTTGCCTGCGGCGTTGTACCCCATGATGATGACAATCACTTCTACCTCCTTGAGAGCTTTTCAGCTTTCAACCAAAAATCTTCGCCAGTACCTTCAGGACACCCGGCATCAAGCCACAGATAGTAGGCTCGAACACGAATATCGTTATCCGACACAGGAATTGCAACAGGAGTCTTCGGCTTTAGACCACAAGCGAAGATCGCTGCATCGACTACGTCGAACAGAGTCCAATCCCGCATGTCAGAAATACTGAGCCAAGGCGGCTTGAGATACTGTCGATCCCAATACAATCTTTGGTTTCCGGGATAGATGTTCAGAAGCCACGTTGACTTCTTTCCAGCCTTATCCAGCGTCAAGGTGTAATGAACGTCAGAATGCTGTAAAAGCTTTAGACCGTAGTCCTGAGCCTTTGCAGCAGCGGCATGGTACTTACGGGAGTTGAATGATCTTCGATCCTCCCCCTCCACACGCCGCACTTCATTCAACATTCGGTACATTGAACCGATATCATCGTCAGACATAGTCACCTCAAAAAACGACATGAGTCCTTGGGTTGACAGTAACGTCACCCTCAAATATGACTCGTCGAATCTCTTCTTTCAAGTGAACGAATCGCTCAAAATCACGAGGATCAGTCGGACGGAAGATATCCGACGCCTTGTCGTAACAGATCGTTGCTCCATGCGTAGCACCTGACATGCCTGTTTCAGGACAAGTCCAATACTGTGTGAGGCCAACCACTCTATCACACAGATAGAATGCTTCGTTCAATTCGTGTGTCACAAGAATAATAGTGGTCGGGGTTTGACTGGAGATATTGTCGATTCGAAGCTGGAGAACCATCTTCTGAAGGTCTTCACGAGTTCCTTCGTCCAATGCTCCAAAAGGCTCGTCTAGCAGAAGAACCTTCGGCTGCATAATGAGAGCCTGAGCGATAGCGACTCTTTGTCTCATACCGCCCGAAAGATCGGCGGGATAACAACCAATTGCACGCTCAAGGTCTAACTTCGCCAAGAACTCCTTGGCTTGCGTCATGTGCTTTTTCCGAAGAGGCCACCAATACCAAGGCATGAACGCTCGTTGCAGAATATTCGTCTGGTCAAGCATCAAGCCAAAGGCAATGTTCTCTTCGGCAGTCAGAAAATCGTACAGAGAATAATTCTGATAGACGATTCCGACATGTCGGTTTGGACGGATCATACGACAACTATCCGCCCAAACTTCTCCCTGTTTTGGGGGATGAGTCCCAAGGATAGAACGCAGGAGCGTGCTCTTGCCACATCCAGACGGCCCAACCAATGCGACAAACTGACCCTGTGCGATATCGAGGTTGATATCGTGTAGAACCCGTTTCGCCTTTGGGTTAAAACGATCCTTGGAACCAAACCAATGGTTCACTTCATCGATCTTGAGAAGCGTCATTGAATCACCTCAATTGTTTCGAGCAAACCACGGCGACACGAGGTTGCGTGTTTTCAGAAGAGCGTAGTCGATCAAGAAACCCCACGCCCCAAGAATGATCAGATAGTTGTAGATCACGTCCATATGAAGTCGTGATCCTTGGATTCGTAGACGATACCCAAACCCCACGTCTCCCAAGCTAAACTCAGCAGCGAGCAGAAGCACCATCGCAGGTCCGACTTGGAGTCGCACAGACTCAATGATTCGAGGGAGGATTTGCTGAGTAACGACATTCCAGATAGCTTCTGGAGTCGAGGCCCCGATAGTGTACGCCTTGTAGACAGACTCATCATGAACGTCAAACTTTGCTGCATTGAAGATCGCCATCGTGAGTGTGGGGATCACACCGAACGCAATCATCGTTGCAAACATTGTTTCGCCGTGACCGACCAGAATCAGAAACACAGCCAACATAGCGGTTGCTGGCAACCGTGTCAGAAATGTTAAAGATGGTTCAAAAAAGGCTTCCATACTACGAAAGCAACCCATCCCAATACCAATGACACAGGAGATCGTTACGCCAAAAAACATCCCGATGCCTAGTCGAGAAAAAGTGGCAATCGAATCCTGTAACAGCCAGATTTTGCCGTTCGAGTCTGGAGTTACCAACTTGGTGGTTGTGTGAATGATCTGAAGCAGCGATGGCATAATCGTGTTCTTTGGATTCAACTGATACTGTCGCCATGACAGATACGAGTAGAATGCCAACATGAACAAGATCGAAGCCGCTCCGAGAATCATCTTTCGCTTCATGGAAACCGGTTGGCGAATCATGACACTCTCCATTCATAGAGCACAGACGAAATGAGTTCCACTAACCGCCACCCAATCATATCGATCTTTTGCGAGGCCAAGGATTGCTTGGTCTGTTCGATAATGAGTTCAATCTCTTCTTCCGTCGGCATCCGAACCATGTTTAGTCTACCAGAAAGAATTGATGGGAATTTTTGAAGCGGTTCGTTTGCCTTGTTGAGAATCTCTACCCTTCGTTCTTCAAGCGTTGCAGGGTTCACGAGACCCACGGTCAACATGTTAGCACGTTCGATGAGCTTTGATCTCTTGTTCTCGAAGGCTTCTAGTTCTTGTCCGTCCTGATAGTCCTTGAAGCCGTTGTTGAACCAACCCGGCGTTGATTCACCTTCCAATTCAATTTGGTCACATCCAAACAAATCAAGTTTCTCCTGAATAGAGAAGGCTTGGTTTAACAAGATATTCCAGTCATAACTGACACCCAAGTAGAAGCTCTTGGAGGTGTCGATGACGAGAGCGTATTGTTTGGGGATACTGCAAGAAAGCATTTAACCACCACTCAAAAAAATCCCCGGTGGATTTAACACCGGGGATTGGACTCACGACACTACACAGAGGAACTTACCGAGGGTCAACCCAACCCGGAGTGAGGGTCGGATCGATATCGACAAGAGTCGTTGCGTTGTCCGTCTCGGAAGCAGTCACCTTCGGTGTCAAGTTCTGCATGTACTGAGGATCGAACTTGAGATCGCTTTCGACAGTGAGGTTCGTGGACGGATAACCCACGATCGGCTTCTTGTCAACGATCTGCTTTTCGACACAGAACCCGACAACCCGATCCATAATCTTCGGCAGATCAGGCGAAGTGTAAACCTCGACTCCCTTGGCTGGAGTATCGTAGAACTGAGTCTCTTTGCAGACAACAGCCATCTGCTCAGCCGACAGGTTCGAGAACTTCGATCCGAGATCAACAAGCGTCTTGTTGCGAGTTGCCGAATCGTTCATTCGACTACAGACTGCGTAGTAAGCTTCGCAGACGCAGCCAGCGAACTCCTTACCACCCGGACGCTTGAGCGAGTCATCGCCGACAACAACCATGTCGATGATCTCACCCGGAATCTTGGTCGAGTCGAAGATGACCTTGGCACCGGGACGAGTTTCGACACTCTGCATCTTGAACGGGTTCCAGACGCAGATCGCTTTGACGTTCGGACTGTTGGTCTGGAGGGCCGTTGCGGCGGCAGCAGGGTCCATCTGAGCGAACTTGTAATCCGCCGGATTTTCACCGAGTTCCTGAAGACCACGGACAAAGACGTACTCGCTGACGGACTTCTCAAGGCCGTAGACCGCATGACCCTTGAGGTTCTGCACTTCCGCAATATCCACCGCAACGACTGCATCGGCACCGAAACTCGTACTCGTCGGCAGGATTGCAGTCGTTGGACGACCGATGGCAGGACTGAGGCAGTCCATGTTCGTCAGACATGCTGCATCGACGGTCTTCGCACCGTAATACTGGATGCAGGCATCGTAGGTCGCTTCCGTGAGGACGATATCAACGCCCCACTTCTGCTCAAGGGCAGAGACTTCGCCTTCCTTGCCCTTCAGAATCCCTTCCATGTCGGCCACGCCGAACGTTGACCACGATGGGTATTCCGACCAAGCGAGGGTAAAGACAGGCAGCTTGCTGTCCTTGGCCGTGACCGGAGCACCAGTGACGGGCGAGGTGGTCTGAGGCGGATTGCATCCGTACAGACCCATCAACATTGCACAACACAGCAGAAAACGTTTCATGCGACTCTCCTAAAAAGGGGTTTCCAAAAGTTGTACTGTGGAACAGGATTATTCCGGCAGCTTGGCAGGGTTGAGGTCCGCTTCCGGATTCGTCTTGTTTGCGAAGATCAGGCTTTCGAATTCCGATGCCGATTCGTTCGTCTTCGAGTAGTTGAGGTACTCGGCTTCCGCAACAGCGGCATCGTTCCCGGCGAGTTCAGCGGTGATCTTTGCCTTGCTCTTAGCCGTCTTGCGAGCCTCACGAGCACTCTTGAGATCCTTGTCGATGGTATTCTCGGCAACGCCGCTCAGCACGTCGTTAACAGCCTGAATTTCCTGAGCAATTGCCACGTCAGCAAGAGCTTCTTCCTTCTCCTGACGGAGATCAGCGGAAGAACGCTGCATCGACTGAAGCTGAACCTTGTAGCTGGCAATTTGGCTCTTGAAATCGACAATTTCCTTTTCCTTGGAATTGATCGATTCGACAATTTCCTTAAGGGAGTTCGAGGCGTCGGTGAACGCTCCCATATGCCGAACGTACTCTGCTTCCTTCTTGATCTCTTCTTCGGTCTTGCCCTGAGCCGTCAGAGCAGCAGCAAAATCCTTCGCCTTACCGAAAGCGGCGTTCTTGATGTGCTGAAGTTTCTTGGCACGCTCATGAAGAGCGTTCACTTCCGAAGTTCGTTCAGATTCAATGTTGATCAGCTTTGCGACAGCATTTCGCACAGTCGTGTAGCGAGTGCTGGAGTTGTTGATGGCAGTATCATAGGTCGCTGCCATCACTGCGGGATTGAAACTCCACGCATCAGCCCAAGAGTTGACCGTACCGGTGAAGTAGTAATAAATCGCACGGACGAAACGAAACATCTTTTCTCTCCTTGTGTGGGGGACATTTGAGCAGAAGAGTTATACGAACTCTTCCAGATTTGTCACTCGTATTCCGAAAAATCTCGGCGACGTTCGATACCATCCAGATCAGCGAGCATTTCCTTCGCACGGCGAGCGGCGTCCAATTGAATTGCCGTCTCATCCCGTAGCGTAGCGAGTTCGTCGCTGTTTCCAGCAGTGGTCGTTTGAAGTTCGACAACACACTTCGAGAAAAAATCTACACTCTTCTCGACTTCGACAAGAATAGCCTCACGCTTCTCTAACAGGTCGGTTTTTGCCTGAGAAGCAGATGGAAGTTTGCGGGCGGATTGCCAAAGTTTGTAGTTGTCTTCCAACGAGACAATCGTTGCTAGAAAAATTCGCTCCAGACGGTTCAACATTTCCGGTCCGATGGAAACCTTCTTTGCTCTGATATCTTCGTGTAGGATCTCATGCATCTTGCGTAGCTGACGCAGATACGTCTGATCTCGCTTGTCACGATCTTCAACCAAGCGTTGGTCGAGATCATCCAATTTCGCACGTCGTTCTTGTTCAGTCCGTTGACGATCCTCCTCAACGACCCTGTTGATGGTCTGATCGTAACGAAGAACGAGATTCGTGGCAGCGATACCAACACCCACCATCAAACCGACACAACCAAGAACCGTGAGGAAACCTCCCCACAAATTTAGCCCCCAAGCGAGCATGAATAGGCAGAGTCCAGTCGTTACCGACAAAGTCGCAGACGGTGGACACAATAGTTCTATCATGATCTTTTTGCGGATGCTCACGTTTTACTCCTTCGGCATTTCCAATACCGTTTTCATTGACTCCTTGCAAACGCAGGAACGTAGCAGCAAGGGGGTCGGATCAAGTAATCCGAACGGTTTCTCTTCTCGCACGGTCCAAGGCGAAGCCAGCTTCGTCGTGCCGTGTTCAAAGAGTTCAACGTGAAGCATTGCTCGTGAGTGACCGGGAATATCTGGTCGATCTTTACCCTCCGGCAAAACCGCCGCCACTACGCCGAGTTGTTGTCCACGATGGACTTTTGAGCCGGGTCCAATCTCATCCGACGGCTTGATCTCTCCGTAGCATACAACACCGGACATCCCTTCGACCATCACAGCATAGGTTTCATTCCACCAAGGCGTTCCAAGAGAAGCTCCTGTGAACTTTTCAATCAGAATGACCGTGCCATCCTCCACTGCATGCACAGATTGTCCATCATCTGTGTAAAGATCCACGCCAGTGTGGATATCATGCTTTCTTTGGAAACCAAAGGCCCCCGGATGATTCCCACAAGGAATCCCGTTAGCAGTGATTAGTGGATGTAGCCATTGAGTAGCTTTGAGCACTGCATCCACAATGTCTTCTATACGACCCATTGCACCTACTCCTGTGTCTTTACAGACCAAAGTCTTGACGACAGGAGGAATCATCTTGGTTCTATAGATTTTGGAAAAATCTTCCAGATGACGAGCCGTAAGAGGATGCTCCCACATGAATGTATTCATCGCCGGAGCAATGACCACAGGACGGTTTGTATCCCAAGCTCTCAGAACTGAAGTTACGAGATTATCACAGATACCATTTGCTGCTTTAGCAAGCGTGTTGGCACTGAGAGGTGCAAGTACAAGAACATCCGCCCAACGCCGAAGATCAATGTGCATGACTTCTTTATTGGATCTCCAATACCACCACTCAACGTCATCATCGAGAACGTGATCACACATACTGGCTAGAACTGGAATACGGACGAAGTGTTTTGCAGAATTCGTCATGACGACTCGGACATCACCAATTTCTTTAAGTGAAGTCACCAATTTCTCGGCAAGCGTACTCGCCACACTTCCAGTCAATCCCAGCAGTATATTCATTGCATAATCCCTTATTTACGTTGATCGTGAGCGTCGTTGATCTCTCGAAATAATCCCGACGCCAAATCATAAGGATTCCACTTGTCTTCTGTCAAAACTTGCCAGCGAATTGTGTCTTTGTCCGTCTTACGGAAAATCGAAAGACGATGCTTCCCTTGACGGATTTCCGTAAGGTCATTTCCGACCACCATATCACAACCATTCTTATCAAAGCTGCTTTCCACAGCTTCGTAAAGTTGTTCAGGGGTCGAGTCCACAAGCAACTTGAAACCCACAAGAAATAGATCCGGGTTATTCTCTTTGATCGAAGAGATAATCTTAGGGTACGGGAACAAGTTAAGTGTCAGATCGGCAGTTGATCGGATCTTACCATCAACCGGAGTAACACCATAATCGCTCACCGCAGCGGCAAGGATCAGACCATCGTACACGTTTCGATACAACAAATCCGATAGTTCGGATTTGTAGTCATCGAAAGTGACGTAGGGAACTTCCTTAAATCGATCAGCATTCCGAGCACCCCATTCTTCCATTTCATGAAGAGAATGGTGACCGATCTTTGCCAGACACCGGACATCGGTCGTCCACAAGAACGGATGCTTACTGTGCTTGGCATACAAGAACGTAACTCGGTCGCCAGCGTCGAGTGCAACTTTTGCAAGTTTGGAACCAAAAGTTCCCGATGACATGTTCGTAATATCACGAACCTTGTCGATGGGAACTTTGGTGCCGCCGCTGGTGATAAGCCAATGCTTAATCTTCTTCGTCTCCGTCGTCATCGTATCCCTCATCGTCAATGTCAGGAGCAGGCTGGATCAGCAATTCACCACGCCCAAAACACAAAGCACATTTCGGATTGCGGCCAGCACAGTTAGGGCAAGGCATAATCTGCCCGCCCAAAGGGGCATCAAGCGTACCTTCCTTGGCACGTTTCTTCAGTGCTTGGAAACGCACGTTTTCCCACTCATCAGGCTGGAGTTTGCCATCGAAATAGCGAGCCAGCATTTGAAGAGCAGAATCTTGCGTAGCGGTTTCTTCATCCGTCAAAACATCAGGTTCCAGAACTTCAATCTGATGTTCTCCAACCGCCGCCCCTTTTCGACGCTTTTGTGCGAGGAACTGTAGGAAGTCCATCGCCTTGTTGACCCGAGCCGGAACAATAATATCTGGAGTTTGTTGCCGAGGAGCATAACTATGCTCCGGGTACATCATCATCGGGAAAAACGGAGGCATCATACCAAACTGAGACATTCATCTACTCCTAGTAGGGAAGCTGTCCAACCACAAATGAGACCACAGTTTCACCAGAAGGTTCACCCGCAATTACACGGATTCTGTTCGAGGCGATACCGGCTTGCGTAAGAAACTCTTTGGCAGCTTCCGCACGAGTCAGTGCAAGTTTCTTATTCGCTTCCAAGTCACCATTACGATCCGCATCACCACGAACCGAAACGTAATAGTGTGGAAAGGTCTTCAATTTCTCGGCTAGTTCCGTCAAAGCAGCACGACTCGTTTCTGTAAGACGACTCGTACCACGAGCGAACACTAGATTCGGAACCTCCAGTTTACCAACTGTCTCCAGATGAGTCCAATCCTCTTCTGAAAGAGTCAGTACATGTCCTTCTGCGGTAATTCCTTCCTCGCTCGCCCCCGGATGCCAATCCTCATTCGCAAGTTCCGTCAAGAGGTTCTTGTAATACAGAAGGTTTGGTTTCGAATCAGTCGGATCAACCTTAATCGCTTTGGTCTTCAACAGAACCTTAGTGATATTGGCGATGATGTCTTCAATATGCTGGAGGCCACTTTCAGAACGAATTCCAAAGTGACTGTAATTCTCCCGCATGTTTTTGAACCAAATCTTCGGTGGCTTATCACCATTGGTTCCCACCATCCCCTTGACTTCATCAGGTTTCAAAGGCTCCCCGAGACGAACGGAATCTTCCAAAACCAGTTCTGACATCTTGCTCTTCAAGCTCGATTCAAATACCGCTGTGAAATAAGCCTGTGTGGCCTCACGCACCACCTTGGGGTTTTTGATCAGGAAACTTCGCTGCACAACCATCACGTCCACAATGTAACCACGGAACTTACTTGAATCAGCGATGATCTTGTAATCCGGGTTCTGTGACATTTTGGAAATGTAAGGCTCCCATAGAACAAAAATGTTCTTATCGTTCGGTTGGTGAACCTGATACTGCGAATAGATATCCTTCGCCGAATTGGCATACACCCAAGGGTTGGGACTGAGTCTATCCAGATTGAAACTCGCCATGACCACCCGAGCAAGAGTCTCGGATGGCGAGTCTGGAACCACTACAAACTTTGTGTTCGGATCATTCAGGGCATCGATGTTCGGCAGTGTTCGAGACACTCCGATCATGGCGTCTGCCCCTCGTGATTCGTCAATCAGAAACAGGATCGTGGCAGGCAACCGACCTAGCTTGTCTGAAGCCTTGATCAAAGCATCGATGGTAAACACACCCATCTGTGCTTTGCCACTTTCAAGATCAGCCAGTCTCCGATTGTAATCGGCCCCGTCGTCAACGAGTTCAAGGCCAATCTTACGACGAGCAAGTTCTTCACGAAACGCATCACTTCTCACAACAGCGTAACCGCTGAACGAGTCAAGATTAAGCGTAAGGTGATGATCGAACTTGGTCTGAGAACTGGTTTGTTCCAAGACAAGTTTCTGTTCTTCTTCCTGCTTCGCAGCAGCCTGCTTATCACTCCTTGGCTTGACGATGTATCGATAGCCGATCACGCCAAGGCCAAAGATGCCGATCCATATACCACAAAGCAACAGAATCTTTTGCTTACTCATCGCTGTATTCTCCTCAATCCAACAGGATCTTCAGACCCACAAACACGATAACTCCACCAACAAAGATCAAAAGCAGTGTAGCAGCCACTCCGTTTCCATCCGACTGAGTGGCAGGAGGAATAACTGAAGTTTGACCTTGATCCGTTGGTGGGTCCATTGTCTGCGGTGTCGGGGGCCGTTCCCCAATGGGATGATTCTGTCCATGACTCAAAACGCTGATCACCTGAGACACAGTCTCAGTTGGCAATCCGGAAATCTCTTCGAAAACCGAGTTGTCAGCAGCTTTGTCTTGGGACACTGGCACTTCTGCCAGTGTCTTCTTCAAAGACCGCTGAAGCGATGCTTTGTCGGTCGCAGCCATGTAAGAGTAGACCTTCGTTGAAAGGCTATGATTTGCAGCCATATCGACGCCGATACACTCCACCACAATCCCACGACCCAAGATATCCTTGAGATGTTGATCAAGCAAACCTTCCGGTTCTGCCGTCGGTTCACCGTCAGTCACGATAAGAAGCTTGTAAGTGCCGTAACCGTTGGCGGCTTCACGCTCTTTTAGAAGAGCGTCAACACCATGCTTCATGTAGGTTCCAAGCGGCGTCCCTACATTGGGGTTGGCACTGCATTGAGCAATACCCTGCACCAATTTGGGGCGATCCAGAACAGCCAGAGGCGTAACCCACTCAGCGAAAGTCAGCAATCCAATATTTGTACCATCGGGAATCTGACCAACAGCTTCCGTGAGAGCTTGCTTCGCAACTTCCATCTTCTTCTGGCGGACAGTCTTCATTTGCTCGTTCATCGAGCCAGAATTGTCCAACAGAATCACCACGTTGTTCTTCACGTCAGCCGCCGAAGCGATCGACGCAAAGAGCATCAACACACATGCGAGGAAAGGTTTCATGTTCAAGGCTCCTTAGAGGTTGAGAATGTTTCGATTAGTAATCGAAGTCACTCGGCTTGATGGCTTCTGCGGGAACCTTGACAAGACGGAATTCCACTCGCATGTTCTTGCGAGCTTCATCGAGGCTCTTCGGCTTCGGGAAAACCGGCTCACGGATACCGACACCCTGCGGCTGAATCTGACTGGCATCGAGGTTGATCCCCGAAACCTTAGCGTATTCAACAATCGCCTTCTTGACAACCTGACTACGGACAAGGCTCAGATTCAGAGCGGCGGTCATCGTTTCATTCGGATTTTCCGAAGCTCCGACAAAATTGCCGTTCTGGATTTCGTTGATCAGATTCGGCGTTTGAGCCAGATCAATCTTCTGACCACGCAGGAAGTATTCGTAACCCGTACCACCTTCACGTTCCAGACGGCCAGAACGGGTCAAGATACCCTTTTCCATACCGGCCTTGAGGAACGCCTTGATGGTCATGCTGGGGTCACTATGACCCCGAATCACGATCACTGAGTTGCCAAACGTGCTGAGCGACTGAAGAACACGGCTGAATTCCATACCGTAAGTGTCAGGATTGAAACCTTCCTGATTCGGCTCAAAGGGGATAGCAAAGCTCACGATGGTGTTGCCGTCGTCAGCAAGGTCTTCCGAGAACGACTCGATTTCAGCCTTGATACGACCAGTGCTGGCAGCAGCAGCGACATAGTCGATCCCTGCCAGCGTGGCAATCTTGCGGTATTCAAGGCGAGCCGGTTCAAAACCGAACCGGTTCTTGGCAATACCGATGCTGGTCACAAGATCGAGCGTACTCTTCTGCTTTGCAGCAAAACCGTTGAGATTACCGGCGTCTTCGAAGAACGAGACGTTACCCGGCAGTCCTACAAAACTTGCATCGGAAACCAGACCGTGAGCATCGACTTCGAGCGTCGGCAGAACTGCTTCACCATAGATGGCCTGAGCCATCTTTAGAGCATTCATGTAGACTTCCGACTTTCCCTTACCGTCGTTGTACTCTTTCTTCGCAGCCAGAAGATCATTCGTACCCTTGAGGTACATGGCGACAAAACGTTCGACCTTGTCACGGTTCTTGGCGAAGTAATCGCTACGAACGGCGTAAACGTCAGCGATAGACCGATTGGCTTGAGCCGTCGAAACGACCACATGGCTACCCTTCACACTACCTTCGGCACCAGAACCTTTCTGATCGAGTCCACCGCACAGGCCGAGCATGTCCGGAGAGATCACGCAAGCTGCATCGGCCTTGCCAGCACGAAAGACTGCCGCCGGGCTGTTGTCCGTAGCGGTCAGATCGTCACACCAAACCGGAGTGATATCCTTCCACGTCAGACCCGCTGCCTTGAGCGAATCGTCCACGAGAGCAAGGTGAGGCCCGCCACGCTGGAGAGCAATCTTCTTACCCTTCAGATCGTTGAGCTTACCGATCCCTTCCGCAGCGACCATGTGGTCGCCGACCGAGTACGTCATCTGGAGGATGAGAACAGGTTTGAGATCGGGGTTCGTCCCGAACACGTCAGCCCCCTGCCCGATCATCTGGAAAGTACCACGCAGATACGGCGACTTGCCGGAAACGTAGTCCTTAACCTGATCCGTGAACTTGTCTCCAGCCTTGAGTTTCAGATTGAGACCCAGCTTCGCAGCAACCGTGTTCGGCTTGGTTTCCAACCCACCGTTTGCGAGGAACGTGGCAACGTCCCCACCCCACGTAATAAACGGAACCACAGTGGGTTCGGTAGCGGGAACAGGTCCAGCCGTCACCGACCCGACCTGTTCCGAAAACGGCTTGTCCTGTGCATTCAGATTGACGGTGGCAAGCAGCACCATCAACAGACCGTACACGAATCGTTTCATAGTCTCTCCTCACTCTTCGTTAAAGGACTTGGATTGCAAAATTTGCTCCACAGTGAGATCGTTCTCCCACCGCCACATCATTTTCTCGATAGCCCACTCAGGCACACGATGAGTCTGCAAACTTCCCTCAGCAAGCTTCTTCGCCCAGCCTTTGATAGCCTTCTTGTTGGCTCGCTTGTCTTTGAGAAGTTCTCGAATCTCCATCCAACGGTCCGAAGTCGGCTCTTGGATTTTGATCTCGTAATCCTGAAAGGTGGCGTACTCGACGTAGTTCTTCGCTTCTGGTGCCGTCGTGTTCGTGTTGTCCACGATTACAAGCGGTGCAGCTTCGTTCACAGCCAACTGGAACCTAACAAAGTTCCACTTGTGTGCATGAGCGAGGAAATTCGGCTTGAAGTTGTAAACATCCGGCTCCGACGGATTCACGAGTTTGTAGAAATACTCGTCCGTGGAGAAGATCAAGCCGTCATCCCCCGCCAATTGTTTGGCGGTGTAGGACTTACCGGTCCACGGCAGCCCTCGCATGATGATGACAGTTTTCATGTCAAGGTGTTCCTTGATTCGTCCGACGTGTTTTGATTGTTGATCTTGCCGCTAACCCAGCGTGATCCTGAACCAAATGTGGTCAATGCAGCCACAATGGCAAGAAAAATGTACCCCTGTGTGAACAGGAATACACAGAACGCCATTTCAGGCCACAGGATGATGCCGAAAAACAATAGAAGCGTGTACATGTTTTGCCTTTCTTCGAACCAAATGCTACGAAGAGAAGAGAATTTGTAAAACCGATTTTTGGTCGAAAGGCAATTTATCAGAAAACTCAAACGAATTGAAGCCCACCCGGCGGCTTCGGGGGCATTCCCGGAGGAGGTGCCTGCGGCGGCATTGGAGGCTGCTGCGGGGCCGGTTGTTGAGGTGCTGGAGGCTGTTGTGGCGGTTGAGCTTCTGGTTGCGGCCCAATTGGAGGAGGTGCCGGAGTATCGTCATTGGATACATTAGACTGCATGAACGAACTTTGGAAGTCGTTCCCAAACAACTCTCGCAAAAAATCCTGCAAATAGAGCACAGGAGTGATTTGTCCATCTGTACCACGCTTTGTGAGCAAATCCATTGCTCGCTTCGCTCGAACTGAAGTATCTACGTCAGCACGGTCATTGGACATTCTTTGAAGCAAGCCGCCGAGCAAACTTTGTACTTTTGCAAGTGCTCCGGTTCCTTTTTGCGGCGGTTGAGACTCTCCATTTTTGATGCTAGGCGTTTTGACAGACGGCAAATCCGCAAGCGGCTTGCTCAAATCATCTGATGTTGCCTGCAATGACTGCATAACCTGATTGAAGAAATTCTGACGATGAGCGTCAGTATCTTTTTGCTGGTCTTCGAGCCACAACTTAAACGAGGTTCTCATGCTCCTATATACACTAGGAATATTCAGATTCGATTGGTAAATACAGAATGATCACTTTCAAGCAATTCTTCGAGGGAATGGACATTTTCGGTTTCGAAAACAAGCCGCCCGCTCATACTCCAGAGTCCGACACCAACCCAATTCGTGGATTCGATCTTGAACTCATGATGAAATACCTCTTGGGTAAAAAGGTCGGCCTCCAAGAAGCCGACTACTCAGGATTCATGAACGAAATCTCGTGGGGTAATCGTCCCGGCTCAGTCAAACTCGAAGTAGATACAGGAATGACCTTCTTTATTAAACGTCTTGGAACTGACCTTGAGGGACAGAATCGTTGGGTCACAAAGAAGATGTTTCAGTTGAACCGCCGCAACGGGATGGCTGGCTATGAAGACATGATCGCTAACGAAATCTACACTCATATTTCCAAGATCGGAACTGAAGGAGAAGTGGATCGTCCAATGAGGGAGTTCCGTGACACGGAACGATTGACTTGGCACATTGCAGATGTCATGAAGAGAACCGCAAAGCCAGTCTTCATTTGGAAAGGGATCAAAAAGCTAGACGAACAAGTGTTCCAAATCTTGTTCGAAGTTCGTGGACAAGGTCTCGAAGCACCGGATCAACAACGTATCGAGAACAATGTCACTCAAGTCTCGTTTCTTGAGAATGAAGGCGTGATCCGCTTGATGAACTACAATATCGAATCCGCCGTGGGCGGCGACAGGTCTTGGACTCAGAAACCGCTTGATCTTGATGTTTATTTCTTTCCGACTCAAACCAAAGAAGAGATCGGGAATTGCATGGCTGTTCACTTCAAGTATTACTGAGCCTTTGCTCCGACAGTCATAATGATGACTCCGGCAAATATCACGACAACGCCGAGCATACTGGTCACTGTCATAGTCTTCCCAAACAGAATCCAAGCGAATAGCATACACCAGAACGGATAGGTGATTTCCAACGAGGCGGCAAACGAAGCGTTGGATTGCTCAATTGCGGCCATCGAAGCGTAACTGGCAATGGATGCCGATGCAATTGTTGCAACCACCCACCAAATTTCCTTGGGTGTGTCTTGGAGTTTTTGCAGATCGGGAAAGAAGTAAGGACGTGCAAGTACGCCGTAGATAAGCAAGTTCACCATTGCTGAAATGGTGATATACGTGTTTCGGTTGATGACCTTTACAACTTGCTCGGCAGACGTGTAACACACACCCCACAGAAATGCCGTGAAGACAGCAAAGAAGATCCACATATCAGAACCCTTCCCTAACCCAATCAACCAATGATTGATCTGAAGACTTCCACGAGATGCTGCGATAGAATTCCCAGCCCTGATTCTCTTCCAATGGGATAGATTCAACGATCTGGACACCATTTAATCGTTGGTGATTATTCCACCACCAACGAAACTCTTCATGCGTTAGTGAATGGAAATATTGCCTTCTTGCACCAAGCGACTGTTGATCAAGTCGCACATAGGTGATACCGTCAGTATGATCGACGTAATTGACATCTGTGATTCCTTTTGTAACGCACAGTTCGCACATCTTCATTCCGTCAATAGGAGCGGAGGGTCGTTGGCGAATAGTCTCGATCATGTACTGTGAAATTGAACCAAAATGTCGCAGAGCGATCATCAGAACCCTTCTTTCTGCCAATCAACATGAACTGACGGTATCAGTTCTGGAACGTCTTCTTGTGCAGCAATCCAATCACGAGGAAGGATAGTGTCTTGAGTGCCGAAACGCCCACAGATGATCCCGCCTTCCATTGACTCGACAAATACTGAGGCCCACATTCTGAATGCATTTGGGCCGTTCTTGATGAAGACTTCTCGATCGTAATAATACACAAGGATCGGCCACTGATCATACCACTCATTCACTTGGTTGAAGCCCCAAATCTGATAAAACGCACCTCTGGAAGCGGGCAAGGAACGCACAAAGGTCAACCAACAAGTTGCAACAGGATTGTATTCAAGTACCAAACTCATATGCGAACTCCTGCTTGAAATACGTCTTCGCTGCATCATTGATCTTCGACTCATAGACTTTCGAATCGAAAACCAAATCCTTCTCTAAGAGCTTCAAAGGAACCACAGCCGCAAGCATCGGCGACTGCACCACCCAAAAGTAAGATAGCTTCCCTGAAAGAATCCACAACTTGACGACCTGTTGGTCAAAAAACTCCTGCATTTTCTCAAGTGTTGGTTGACCTTCACACTTTTCAAACAGAAATCGCTTGGTTTTGTCGAGGGCCAGCACAATTTTTGGATCAGCGTCGATAGTGACGACAGATTCACCTTTAGACTCAGCAAGCTTCTTGTCGTACATACGTTTCCAGACTTTCCACCGAATCCATGCTTTGTCTCCACATAGCACATTGGGACTCAGGTGTCCACCCTTAACTTTGATGATCTGAAGATTGGCTTCAATATAGAGTCGATATTCGTCGTCTCGAAGCAATCCACGAGTTACACGAAGCAATTTCCAACAGAAACGAAATAGACTGCACTTTCGTGGATCGCCTTTTGCTAACTTTTCCAAGCCTTTGTTCTGTGGAAAATGCTTACGAGTCAATTGCTCCCACAGCAATGCGATTTTGTAAGCCTTGAGTTCTTCGGTGTCGAGGCCGTAGTCAAGAGCAGGTTGGAATCGATTTATGTTCAAAGTGTTCTCCTGTGGATGCTGGAGTTTAAGACACAAAGCCATGTCACATCAATCTTAACTTTCGAATTGAAAATCCTCTCCATAGGTATTGCAACAAATCTGATCTTTCATTAAGATTCACTGGATGTGGAACGAGCAATCGTTTCATCCGGAGCACTCAAACTGCGGTAGTTGAGTCAAGGAGTGCTTCAAAAACCTAGGGGAGTGGGTTGATCTCACCATGCCTCAACAGCTTTTAACGGAAAGCTAATGTTGATCTCCAAGGACCAAGGTAAGCCAATTCTCTAAGCTCGCATTATGCCGAAGACAAAGTGTCTGTCCTAATGCCCAGCGAGCGGCGACAGACTAAGGGGAGCGGTTAGGCGGTCTCAGACTACCTCGTATCACGGTAGTGGTCGATGTCGTAAGTTACTGGTGTTGCTACTTCTTTTTTCGCAGTTTCCTGCCACTAAGTTTAAGTAGATTATACATCAGTAACTTACATCAAACATCGATCATTACCTTCGGCCCCCGTTGTGTACCAACCAAATCAAAATGATTACACAACATTCTCCTACCCTCTTGCACATTCAACACAAACTTTGTATATTCCGCTTTCGAACTCAAATCGCAAAGGTGACACATTGAGCGAACTTGACTGTCTTGTGACCAAAGAGCAACCGGAAGACGATGGCCTCGTCATTCATGTCTACAACCAGTCGCCCGAAGAGGTGGCCCAATTCTGGTCCTCTGAACGGATGAATAATGCCAAGCCCATTCCCATGCCAACAATTCCGCTTCCGATTCCTCCGGATCTGGCGGTTAAGCCTCTGTCGGCAAAGACGATCAAACATCTGATCAAGCTGGCCGAACAGTCTGCGTGGGGCGATAGGGACAACGAAGATTACGATTACTATTCTCATTACGGTGGCAATATTGACGATGCCTTCGATGGCGGCGTGAGAGATGGTGAGACCATGTTAGCTCGTGATATCCTCATTGAACTCGGCATCAATTTTGAAGTTGAAGAATGAATTTTGTCGAACACGCAAGTCGCCAACTTTTGGAATACTCTAAAGCTTCCAAGGTTGCATTCGTCAAATGCGAACCCGAAACTCCTGACTTCACAGCGAATCAGGAGTTTCGGCTCATTGTGTATATGGCTAAGGGTAAAGTCGAAATTCCCGTTAATCGAGGGAATGTGGGAACCGTCGCAGGCGTTCTTACCGCTTCCGTCTTTTGCCCTGAAGTGATCGAAACTTTGCTTTGTTGGGACATCAAACCTCTCTTTTCATATCTGCGGCACTACCTGCCAAAGCCATCGAACCCAACAAACAATTTACTCGATTTGAAGGTTATAGAATCTTTCCTTGGGATTTCTGAAAAGGCACCAGAAAATATCTCAGCGGCCATAAATAGGTCTAAGCGTATCGCTGGTTACAAAAGTTGGAAGAAGCTCTATAAGAGCCTTCATCTACCTCTAATCACAGAAATCCTACCAGAAATCGAAACCACCCCGGTTTTGAGTGAAATAGAGAAGACAGCGGTATATTCCTATTACGAGTTAGAGGGTCAGAAGAACGGAAGGCTCCGTTGCCATAAGGCGTACCACAGAGGGTATATTCCCCATACAATGGGTTCAGAGGTTAAAGCATCCCTGAAGCCAAGAAGTCGGCAAGACATTTTCATGTACGCCGATATCAACAACTGCGAAGTCTCGGTCCTGCAATGGTTGACCGGGGATACCGCCCTGCTGGATATCATCAACTCCGGAGAAGTTTACTCTGGCATCTATAAGGCCATTACAGGCGATGATTGTGATACAGACAACAAACGAACAATGTGCAAGCTTATGTTCCTTCCAGTCATTTATGGCTGTGGAGCAAGGGGCCTAAGCGAGAATTTGAAAGTCCCCGAACAAACGGGACGAGAATTGATCAAGCGTATCCATGTTCAATTCCCCACGTCAATCGAGTGGGTTATGAACAAACAAAGAGAATATGAAACAAACGGCATCGTCGAGGATTATCATGGTCGTCCTCGAAATGCCTTCGATGCACCATACAAAGTCAGAAACTTTGTGGTGCAGGCACCGGCAGCAACAGTCTGTTTAGAGAAACTTGTCTTGATCTCCAGAGGGGTCAAGGAGTTCGGTGCTCGTGTTGGATTCACGGTTCACGACGGTTATGGTATCATTGTTGAACCGACAGTCGCTAAGGCGACTTTTGATGCGGTCAAGTCTATCGTGCATCAAGATTCGGCTCTTTGTCCGGGTCTTAAGTTGGCTATGCATGCTCAATTTGGCCGTAAGCTAAGTAGTTTGAAAACTTTTTGGAAATAGAAGTATCTCACCAAAGTGGGATGAAGGAGCGTTATGCAAAGCCTACAAAATGTCATCAATAGCTTTCCTGTCACCGAAGAAGAGTACGGTTTGCTTGATGCGAAATTCGGAGAACTTTGCCACTATCAAGCTTGGCAACTTTTGAAGATGAATCTCAAGAACAACTGTTCCGACGATCAGGAGGACATTGTTCAAGACCTTCGTATCGCAATGATCAAAGCGGCCTCTTACTTTAAGAGACAGACCTACATCGAAAGTTGCATGGAAGCTCTCCATGATTACATCGATGATCCTATGAATTACCAAGTCCTTAACGAACTGGAATTTCTATGGGAGAACCGTAAGCGTCATGGTGCCAACCGACAAAAGTTCGGCGAATATCAGGAACAGGTCTTAGAGAAACTGGTACGGAAGTATATCCCTAAGAAGGATCGCCCGAATCGTTTGAAGCCTCTGGAGATCGACGCCGAGTTCAAGGGTTACTGTAAGAGTATCACTTGGAACGAAGTTAAACTCAAGGGCAAGCGGATTACTAAAGAGAAGTTCTGGCGTACCGGAATGGTCTCTGTTTCCGAGTACGATTATATGTGTTGTGCATAATTCTATAAGACAATCTGAATTGTTTAATGGCCCGGCTAACTACCGGGCTATTATCTTTTGGTCCCAAAGATGCAGACAGAATTCTTTAAGACTGAGGTGGATGTGAGTTTAATTCTGTAGCTATAATGACCCCGTCAGAGCATGCAAAATCACGTTATTACGGTCTCTGCGAGAGTTTCCAGAGATTTCATAAGTGATAGATACATGTGAACGCAAGGGGTATGAATGTCCGAATATTTCGAAGATCCAGAATTGCAAGATCCAGACGCAGGCGGTGATGACGCTCAGTTTAGTTGGGATGAGGAATTCCAACGTACCATCATTGCTCTCTTAATTACAGACCGCACATTTCTCTTGCAGTCAATGGATTTGGTGAAGCCAACGTATTTCACCAATAAAGCACACCAAAAAGCGTGCAGTATCGTTTACGAGTTCTTCAAAAAATATCGTACAACGCCTGACCGTACCGTTCTTATTCAAGAACTCAAGAACGAGACCAAAGAAGACAAGTCTCAACTCTATTACCTCGGCGAAGTCAACGGCCTATTTGACTATTTTGAACCGAACCTTGAGTCCCGAGAGTATTTCTCCGATAAGATCGCCTACTTCGCCAAGATGCAAGCTCTTCGTATGGCTTTCAATAAGAGCCTTACGCTTCTCGGAAAAGACCCGGAGAAGGAAGAGACGTGGAGCAAAATCTATGACATGCTCCGTCAGGCGATGAATACCGACAAGAACTTCGAAGTGGGTCTTGAATATTTCAAGTCCATGAAGGAGCGATATGATCGGATGAATGAAGACGATGAGAATGTCGAATACTTCGTTACCGGATACGAGGGCATTGACTGCGAGATCAAGGGCGGTGGGTATAAGCGTGGCGAAATGATCGCTGTGCTCGCCGGTTCTGGTATCGGTAAGTCTGTGTGGATGACAAACGTTACAGCCGCCAACGTCATTCGAGGCAAGAAGTGTCTTTACATTGCTTGTGGTGACGCCAATTGCGACCGTGTTGCTGAACGTTTCGACGCCGTCTTCTCCGGACTTCCAGTACAATGTTTGTACGATGTGAAAGATCAAATCTTCGATAAGATCGAAGAAGTCGTCCAGAGTCGTGACGACAAGAACTTACTTGTTGTAAAATGGTTCCCATCGAACTCTGCCGACATTAATACAATTCGAGCCTATCTGTATCAGGCTAAATTCTATGGTTTTCACCCTGATATGATTGTTGTTGACTATGTTGGTGAAATGAAAGCTCATTCCGGCATGCCAACCCATGAAAGCCGTGAGTTGGTTGTGAAGGAACTGCGTGGTATGGCGGGCGAGGAACAAATGTTCCTTGTAACTGCTATGCAACCCAACCGTGGCTCAAAAGAAGCTCAAGAAACAGGGATGATTGAAGAAGAGCATTTGGCTGATTCATTCGGTCAAATTCGCCCTCTGGATGCCTGTTTCAGCTTGAACCAGAATAAAGGAGAGGATGCAGTTAAGGTTGGCCGAATGTGGGTCATTAAACAACGTTTCGGACGCAAACGTTACGCAATCTACCTTAAGTTTGAACCAACAACTCTTCGAATCTATCAAATTCAGCATGACACATATAAGGATCTGATGTCTCGCAAGAAGTCAGATGTTAGCGAAAGCGTTGAACACGATTTGGCGGCCTCTATCTGTAAGCCGGTCGATTTGGACGACGTGACGAGTAAATTAAATGATCTGGAAGCTGGGAAAAAACTCAAGCCAGATGTCTCGAAAGTTCTTGAATTGGCAAAAAAAGCTAAGTTGTCAGATGAAGTCACCGATACTATAATGACAGAAACTAAGGAGTAAAGAAATGTCCATTCGTAAAGAAGAGCTTCAGATTGGATCTGATAAGGTCATCATCGATCCAGAAAATCTAAGATTCAATGAAACGACCTTGAATCAGTATATCATGTCCGAAGGTGGGTTCTACGATAACTACGGAGCCTATCTCGCTCGTGCAGAGAAGATTCTCCAGAGCCGTGAAATGGAACTGGAAGAAATTTTCGCCTCGACCTTTGCCTTGAATAAGGATGCAGGTGGTTCAGACAAATTAGCTGAAGCACGTGCCAAGTCCGACGAAGATTACACCAACAAGAAGCGACAAGTCGTTGAGGCTAAGTATCTTGTTGCACGTTTGAAAAACCACCTCAAAGCTTGGGACAAGAATCATGACAATGCTCAGTCTCTTGGACACATGCTCCGTAAGGAAATGGACAAGCTTAATTCTGATATCCGTACTGGTCTTCATGGGAATTATGGTAATCATTCCTCGGATGATTACTCCTCCCGTTATGATGAAGTGGATAATATCGTAAAGGCTATCGATGATGTCGAAAGCCTTACTACTGAAATGTAACCTCTGAAGGATTGAAGTCATGGAAGACTTTTCAAAACTTGTAGATGCTGAATGTGACCGTGGAATCAAAAAACACGGTCACCTCAATTCCTATCATGAAGGACTTGCTGTCCTTTGGGAAGAGTTTGAAGAACTCAAAGCCGAAGTGTTCGCACAAACTGCGGACATCGATAACATGCGGACGGAACTTGTACAGATCGCCGCTGTGTGTAAGAAATTCTGGCAACAGACCTTCGGTAAAGAGTATTTCGATAAAACACAAGTGAAGACTCTTGAGGAAGAGATCAGACAAGATTTGCCGCATTTGTTTAATGATCATCCGGGTTGTATCCCGCCAATCATCAAGATTGATGAACCAGTTGATTGCGATCCCGGTATGTACAAGTTGCACACCAAAAATTTCCTTACTGGATATGGCACAGGGAATGGAGGTAGTTATCCAACTCTTCTGACTCAGCGAGTAGAAATCGTTGGTGAATTGTCTAAGAAATGGAAAGAAGGATTCCCAAATCTGATCGTCTATACCACCGGAGCGTATGATCGAGATGTGGTTGAAAAGACGACGAAGGTCGTACTTATTCAGCAAGTTCCTTACGACTCTCGTTATGGCACTTATACAACCAAAAAAACTGTCTTATTTGGTTGTAAAATGAGCCGTAAACCATCTTATGACATTACTGGAGTAAGTGACGCTGTTGGATACACTATCGCTTGGGAACTTATGTATTGTGATTTTGTAGAGGAGGGGAACTAATGGTTGATCCAACGAAATTTACCAATTTTAACCTCTCTTCAAAGCGTCTTGAAGAATACATCCTGTTTTGTATCGCTGTGGCTGGCAAACAGGCTGTGCGTTCGGCGGCATTGCTTGAGAAGCTTCTGCAAAGTGTCCCCGGCCTTCCGGGATCGCCATTCGATAAGATCAAGTTCTTTGGCTCGGAAGAGAAACTTCGAGAAGCGATGAAGAAGATCGGATTCGGTTGCTTCAATCTCAAGGCTAGAGGGTTCTGGTGGATTGCGAATTCTGGCTTGAATCTCAAAACTTGTACTGTTGGGGATCTGGAGAAGTGTCCCGGTATTGGCATGAAGACTTCTCGATTCTTTGTCATGCATACTCGTGAGAACTCTCATGTGGCGTGTCTTGATACACACATTCTGAAGTTTATGCGTGATGCCGAGTTTCCGGACGTTCCAAAGCAGACACCTTCCAAGAAGCACTATCTGCGATTAGAAGCTCTGTATCTGGAATACTGTAAGGAGCGGGACTATCATCCGGCTCATTTCGATCTTGTGGTCTGGAACAAATACGCAGGTTACGTGCAATAATGGCTCATTTCACATTGACCGGACTCGAACCCCTCAGTTGCCTTGGAACTTCGTTCCCTAGCCTTGAAGCAGCTTACAATTACGCACTGTCGTTGCGGGTCTACGGTCTCTGTGAAGAGTTTTGCATTGGTGAATACCAAGAAACTGGTCATGTTGGGGTGTTTGACTCCCGAAAAGACAAGTTTGAACCAACAAATCAAGCGAATTGGGTGAAGGAAGGTTTCTGATTTGTGAATGCCTCTCTAAATAGTAATAGCTTTTACAGTGAGGCATCATGAATTATTGGCTTAAAATGAGAAAGCAAACGCTCGCTTTCACAATCAAGGTGGTACGTCGAGACCAGTCTTCAACTAAGATCATTTTGGATGAGGTAGCAGCCCACAGCATTCGGTACAACGACAATCACGATGGATTTGTTATTCAGACGCAATACAATCCATCGTATTTTAACGTTATCAACAATTTAGTTGCTACACCCAACCTTGCCGCTTCAATGGGTTATTCTGTGCGAAATCATGACATGGAAATTAAGGTCTCGAAGCGAGGTGTGCTCCGTGAGATGTGGGCCTTGATTGATTTGAGCTATACGGAAGTCATTTCTTCACAAGGTTTGATGCTGATTTCTTTAACTTCTCCGTATACCAAAACCGTTCATAGCGACTACATAAATTAGCCGTCTTCAAGCCGCTGAGCAGATTGTTACAACTGTTTGCACGGATGTTGTATCATGAACAGCGAGGGAATTTGGTTAGTGCAAGTCTCAGATCATTCTTCGTGAGTGATGAGGCGTACAAATCCCGAACGACAGTCGTGAAACGACGGGGGAATCAAGTCTTTGATTTGATTCCCCTTTTTTGTATACTCCGATGAAAGGATTCATCATGAACATTCAAGTGCTCAATCGTGGTTTGGCAACTCGGTTCCATATAGACGAACCTTGGGTTTGCATCTCAATCTCCACAAAATCGACTGAACCAGTCGAATTCATGTTCCCTCAAAACATGCAGGACGTACTTCGGCTTGCCTTTGCAGACCAAGACTTCCCTGAAAGTAAGAGAGAAATCTTTGAGGAATCCATGAAGTTGACGGGCCGGACACTCTTCAATCGAGACATGGCTGGTCAAATCCTCGATTTTTACCAACAACATTCTACAAAAGTTGTACTCATTCATTGTGACGCTGGACAGTGCCGCTCGCCTGCTGTGGCCGCTGCGTTATCAAAGATTTTCACTGGAGACGATTTCCAGTGGTTCAAGCCTCCATACACGCCCAATAGCTCTGTCTACCGTGTTATTATGGAGGTAGCGTCCCAACGTGGACTGTTAGGATCGTAATGCGTCAAGAGTATATCACACAGAAACTTAAGAATTCCAATATCGCTCCAAGAGTTCTGCTGGCTAGGGCACGTTTAGGCGATGCGAAGAAATGGGACACCTCTGAAATGAGTGATCCCAAGTATTTGCCTTTCTACTACTATCTCGGTCAACAGACCAAAGCCGTTAATGTTTTAGAATACGGTTTTGGATTAGGGTTAGTCGGGGCATGTTTTTGTCAAGGCACCGATACCGTTCAGAAGTATGCTGGATTTCAGCGAACAACTGATAATTTCTATTACTCATTTAGACTTGGTTCAGCAACATTGCAAGAGTATTACCAAAAGTACACTAAACTTGCGGGCGGCGGGATCAATGAATTTAAGAGACTCGCCGAGACTGATCAATGGGATATGGTATTCGTTTCTCAGAAGATTGACAGTAAGTTTTTTCGAGACCATATGGAAATCATTTGGGCAAACTCGAAGCCAGATGCGTTAATAGTAGTAGATCACCTTGCCGAAAAGGATTATCAAGAGGGATTTGTGAACTGGTGTCAAACCAAGAATCGTACCCCTGAACTCTATGAGACAAGGTATCAACTAGGCTTAATTGTGAGGTAACAGATCATGGGGTACATCTATTCCATTCGAAATAAAACGAATGGGAAACAATACATCGGGAGTACAACGCAACCCGATAAAAGAAAAATACAACACTTTAGTGATTTAAGACGTAATCGTCATTACAACAAACATCTTCAGTATTCATTCAATAAGTACGGTGAGTCATCGTTTGATTTTGAGATTCTCGAAGAATGTGTTGATGAAGTATTGGCCGAAAGTGAAAAGAAATGGATACACTGCACCAGTGTGACGAATCCAGATTTTGGATTTAATGCGACTAATGAACCTTATGCTCCTATGCGGGGGAAGAAGCACACAAAAAAGACTCTAGACTTATTCAAAGTAATCCGCCCTAAAGGTAGCGAACACCCTCATTCTAAAATCGATGAAGTAATGGTGGTTCGTATTTTTTTCATGTTCGGTGAAGGACTGAATCAGAAGCAAATTAGTGAACAGACAGGAGTAGATCAGACAAACATTAGCCTGATCATTAGGGGTAAAGCTTGGAAGCATGTCGATATCCCTCGGGTGAATGGGCGTTGTAACAATAAGTCCGGCTGTGTGGGGGTATATTTTCAAAAAAGCATCAATAAGTGGAAGGCAGAAATCATTAAGAATAAAGTCTACCACAATTTGGGCACGTATTTTTCTTACGAAGAAGCTGTTACTGCAAGACAAAATGCAGAAGGAGGTGTATCATCGGATACGAAGTAACATATCTCTACCACGAACGCAAAGAAGACGGTTCTTACGATACAGAGAATAAGAAAGAAATCAAGAAGAAGGTCGGGTCTGGATTTGATGACACGCCGCTTGAGAAGGTTGCTGGCTCCGTATTGTCCCAACTTGCTCGTCGAGACATTTGGGTTGTAGATGTGAAAGTTTACGAACTCGTCAAACGAGAGGTGAACTTCAAGGAGTCTAAAGACGGTCGGGGTATCGTCTTAAAGAATAAGAAGTTCTCCTTTGATGGAACTGCACCTGTTGTGGTTGACGATGTACAAGAAGCAGAACCAGAAGTCGCTGTGGCAATGAATATTGTACGCACAGCGGCGAACGGTGCTCCAGTACCACTATTGCAATCGGTGCCGACTCGTGTTGGACAAGGTGGCAATCTTGCTCCTGTTCCAGTGAATCAAAAGCGTATTTTGTTTAAGGTTACATTCGAACCTGAAGGACAAAATCGCTTCGAAGCAGAACGTCTTGGATTCAAGTTGACGGTAGGTAAACAATATCCTGTTCATCGACAGAACGAACATCCACTCGGTGGTATGTTGGGAAGCGTTTATTGGATTACAGATGATACCGGTAAGATTGTTGATGTAGACGAGAAGTTTTTCACTGTGGTGGGTGTTGGCCTGCTGGGAGGTGAAGAGTTCAACCGAGACTTTCAGCGAGAAAAGCAACCCAAACTTCTCTATGATAATGGTGCCGGTGGAGGTGGAGGCCCAAGAGGGCCGCTCGACCGAAGTCAAATCCCTGAGCAGTATCGTAACATTCCTATTGAAGGCGAAGAGTCTAATGATCTCTCTGCTTACAAGATGCCTGAGATTCGGCCGGGGTTCAAACCATAAGAAAGGGATTTCCAATGAGCATGAACAAGGATGCGAAGAAGCTTCGCAAGCGGAAGGCACGAGAGAAAGAGAACAAGTTGTATTTCTTGGAGAAGCGTCTAGCGACTCGTCGGGCTGAACGAGCCGTGCGTGAAGACGAACACAAGGAAGAAGATCACAAGAAACTCGTGAAGCAAATCGACACGATGGAAGAACAGTACCGTTTGGTTAAGGACAAACTCTCTCCTGAAGTTCGTGAGCAGATTGAGCGGAACATTGAGGTTCTTGCTTCTCTCGAAGACGAACATGAGAAAGAAACTGAGCAGAAGCGATTCGTGAATGCACAGTTAGAGAAAGAGGGAGCTTTCGAACTTAAAGAAAAAATGGATCTCCTGAGTGATAAGGAAAAGGAACTGGTCGAAGCTTCAGGTGGTGCCGAATGTTCTTTCGTTGCGAATTCTGAAACTTAAAGAATTTCACTAAAGCGGGTTGACTGATTCTCCGAGACTTAATATAACAAGCACGTTGTCACACAACTGTCTTGCGACAGACAACAAACCCTTTAACTAAGTCTACGGAGAATTAACTATGTCAGAATTTGGAAAACTCAACCTCGAAGACATGCGGATGGAAGATGAGCGTGTCAACACTGACCGCAACACCTCTTACCTTGATCAATACGTTCCAATGCCGAAGCCCAAGCCGGGCCAGACAGCAGTTGTGCAGGTTCGCATCCTGCCTCCGAAAAAGGGTTCGAAGCTGTTCGAGTACACTCGATTCCACAACATCAATGGCCGTAAGGTTCACGACCCGAAGCGATTGATCGAAGGAAATTGGGACAAGAAGACCCCGAATCCTATCGTTGACTATTACAACTCGCTTTGGCGAGATTCGGATAAGGCTGAAAAGGCTGGTCGCAAGGATGAAGCCGAACGCTATCAGCAGGAAGCTCGTTCCATCAAGCCGATTGAGCGTTACTACTACAACGCCATCGTGCGTAAGATGACTGACGAAAACGGTCAGGTGCTTACAAATGTTGGTCCGAGAATTCTCAGTGTCGGTAAGGTTCTTCACAAGATGATCATCCGTGCCATCGTTGGCGATGAAACGGAAGCTCCTTTGGGCGACGTGACTGATCCGGTCAACGGATTCGATTTCTTCATCAAGGTCGAAATGCGTGGCACTGGCGACAATGCCTACCCGAACTACGACCGTTCGAGCTTTGCTCGTGATCCGTCTCCGCTCGGCACGCCGGAAGAAGTCAAGAAGTGGGTTGAGGGTCTCCACGACCTCACCAAGAACCATGTCAACACTCCGTTCGAAACGCTTGAGCGTGAACTCGCCATTCACCGCAAGCTCATCGCCGATGACAAGGAAGGCTTCTCGGTTGAGAAGTTCGATGCCAAGTACGGCGGCGGAACTGCAACGGCTGCAAAGAGCCGTTCGTCTGAGAACGTCAGTCCTGATGATCTTGGCGATGCTGTTGGTAACGCAGAAGACGCAATCATGTCCGAGCCAGAACAGGACGTGACCATTGAGGATGAAGACTTCCTCCGTCAGATGCAAGAAGCTGAATCCGATCTCACGTAAGATCGTTCTGAAACGCTGCTAGAATCGTAAGCCAGAACCAGCCAATCTGGTTCTGGCTTTTTTCGTAACATTCCTTACACATAGGTCACAAATGAAGAAAGCAACTAAAGCAACCACTAAAACTACAAAGAAAACCGAAATCTCTGATGAAGACTTGTTTTCCCAAATCGCACAAGCGACGGCGGGGAATGTATTAGCCGATCTTGAAACCTGCAACTTCTTCATCGATACAGGCAATTTTGCCCTGAACTACATCTGCTCAGGTCGATTTATTGGCGGTGGAATCCCCGGCAATCGTATCACCGAGTTCTATGGGCCTTCTTCTTCTGGTAAGTCGCTTATTGCCTCAAACATTCTGCGTGGTTGTCAGAAGATTGGCGGTTGGCCGATCATTCTCGATTGCGAAAATGCAACAAACGGGGAGTTCATGGAGCGAACCTCGCACTTGAATTTGAAGAAAATTCTGCGTTACGCACCATTCACATTGGAAAAGGCTTTCGATAAGATTCACAATGCAGTGAATTTCATTCGAGCACGTGAGAAAGAACACAAACGTGAGCCGAAACCAATCGTTTTCGTGTATGACTCGATTTCTGTTTCGCCATGCGAACGAGAGTTCAGTGAAACCAATCTCCCTGAGAACTACAATCCAACTCAGTGGAAGAAGATCGTCGGTCGCAAAGAGCAACCGGGCGAACGTGCCAAAGTTTGTAGCAAAGAACTCCGAAAGCTTCAGTCTCGCCTTGAGAAGTACGGAGCAACTATCCTTATCATCAACCAGACTCGTGAAAAGATCGGGGTTCTTTATGGGAACCCGGAAACAACCGCTGGTGGTGGTAATGCCCTGCCATTCTACGCTTCTTGCCGTCTCCGTACAGCGACGAGAAAGAAGATTGAGAATAAGGAACTGAAGACCTTTGCAGGCGTCAATATGGCGATTAAGAACGTGAAAAACAGAACGTTCCGTCCATTTGCTGAAACAGAAGGCGTGAAGCTTTACTTTGATACTGGTGTTAACCCGTTAACCGGACTCGTCACCATTCTCAAGCAAGCCGAACGTATCGTTGCTAAGGGTAATGGTAGTTTCTTTGTGAAGCCTGAATTTACCGAAACAGGCGAAGAGTACAAGTTCAAAGCAGGGGAAATCGAAAACGTATTTCCTTTGAAGGTCTTGCTTGACAACCCTCGCTTAGTTGATGCAAAGACCACTGAAGAAGTTCAAGAATATCTGGCCGACTTCAAGGACGCCATCGACTTGAGCGAGAGCGGTGTCTTTTCTGAAAAGGCAGTGTCATTCGACGCTGAAGGTAATCCTCTGATCGAAAGTGATGAGGACGCCGAAGAATTGGGCGAATTGGAAGAATAAGAGAAAAGGCCGGGTTCAAAAAACTCGGCCTTTTTTATTTGGAGACACAATGGCACCAACACCAGAAATCAGAATGAAGCTTAAGAAGCGACAGCAAGTCATCATCACTCATATTACCGATCAAATCAATCGATGGGGACTGTCATGTGGAGCACATCGTAATCGGAATTGGACAACTCAATCGTTTTACGATGGATATCCAGAAGTACCCCTTCAGGATGGAGTTTTTGTTGGGGATAGGATGCAAGGAACTTTGGATCGTATCAAAGCTATTCGGTATCACCAATGTTTCCATACGGCTATTGGTGCCCCCTTTGATTTCAATCTACCGATTCTTGGTCGTGATCTTTATGATCACAGTATCCATGTTGTATGGAAGGAACCTATAGGCAAGGGTTATGGCCCTAACCCTCCCGAATGTCTAAAAAGCAGCATGACTGTCGATGGTGCCGGGAATTGGCACATGCCGTGCGATTTGGGTATGTCGGTTCAATTATGGCATCCAACCAAACAGAAGTTCCAAGAGGGTCTTTTCGGATCTTGGAATAAAGATGTTCATGGTTGGACTCCGAAATACCACTATCAGAAAGACGAAGTGGTCGAAGCATTGCAAATCATTTGCAGTACACTTGATTACGAGTTCTACGAAGACGAGCCATCACGATATATGAACACTTAAAGAAAAAGCCGGGTGATGAACCCGGCTTTTTTGTTAGTTGTTCCAGACACCTGCTGTTACAAGATTTGCAGGATCAACTTCATGGTTGAAGACATAAGCGAGTGCGGTATCACCGTCCTCTAACTCAACAGTCTTCCTCTGAAAGAGATACGGAATCCCTTCGTATCCATCCATGCGGCCCGTCTTGCTGGGATTCACTTCAAACACTTCTCCAAGCACACCGTTGCCTTCAACTTCGGTGAGTCTCTTCTTCATGCCGGGGAAGCCGCCATCGGTCACAAAGAGTTCGTAGTCCTTAGTGGTTCGAACCGTCTTGAGGAACTTACCCTCAGCGGCTTCCATTAAGGAATACGCTCCACCATCACGCTTAAGTGTACCGTAGACGAAAATCTTCATTGTTAGGCTTTCTGAATCTTGTAAGAGCCAATACCAAGTTTCTCGACCGAATATCCTTCATTCTCCAGTTCTTTGCGAACCTTGGAGAAGTGCGTGGAGAGGCAGGCGTCGGTGAGTGACATCTGTTCAAAGCTAGACTTGATCTGCTTGAATGTCAACTTTTGAGACTTGAGAAAATCCTCACGGATTTGCTGCTTCACCTTCTTGGCGTCTTCGAGAATCTGTGTACGAGATTTCGATGATTTAGATCCTTTTGGGTACAAGTTTTGGAGTACCTCATAGGTGGCCTCCATGCTCTTGAAGTTTGGATCGCAAAATCCTGCGACGATATCCTTCATTTCCGCCAGTTCGTCGGTTGAGACCTTTACGACGGCGATTTTGACCTTAAAGGTCTTGGCGAATTCCACCAACAATGGTAAATTCTTCATATGAGTGAACAAGCGACGACCGTCGCTGAACTCAATCATCAGTCTTTTGGCTGGTTTCATATAGATAATCTCCTTTGACCCGAGGGTCGCATTATAGTACAGTTGGCCCATCATGAACAAGATCATCGTAGATAATTATAGAAGGTTTGGTACTGAGATCGAACTCAACACCACAACCGACGTTTTGAAACCGAAAGAAGAAGTTCCTGACGGAGCACCTCTTGTGGCTCGCCTTATTCGGCAAGTCACAAATTCCAAGGTGGAACTACATGGGTGGCACCACACCAACAACAACAATTGTTGGATCATTAAGCCCGACGGCTCTTGTGGAATGGAGATTTGTACTCCTATCCTCAAAGGTGCTTACGATCTTACGAAACTCGTGCGAGTCGTAGACGTTCTTAGTGGTGAACCAACGATCAAGTCTGATCGTCGCTGCTCGTTCCATGTACACATCAATCTAGATGATCTGAAAGTATCACAGATTGGTTCCATCCTTGCATGGTGGATTAAATGTGAACCTGTCTTCTTTGATTTCCTGCCGACTTACCGTCGTTGCTCTCGTCATACACAATTGATCGGTATGAGCGATCTTTTTGAACACAACCGAGTATATGGGCCGGAAGACATTATCGACCGTCTTTCGACGGTGAAATACTTCTCCATCAACACATATCATATGCGTCAGAAACGACGCAAGTCGCTAGAAGTACGAGTGGCTGATCACACTGCCTGTCTTGATCCAATGTTTGTAAAGAACTGGATTCGTTTGATTCTGAGGTTCGTTGAGGTTTCCAAAACGATGCCAAAGAAGACTTCTACCTATTCGTCGTACAAGTCAGCCCTTGCTTGGCTTGATCCCATTGAAGTATTCGCTCATTTAGGATTTGATCAAACCAACCTTTCAGATGGCATGAAGCAATGTCGTGATTGGTTCTTGCTCAAACTGAGCGAGAATGCTCCTCTCATGACGACTGGTATTTGGCAACCGGGTACGAGAGATAAGGCTCTCTACGAAATCAAGCAGATGGTCAGAAAGTATCAGCCCAACTTTTCTGAGGATCAGGAAACTCTCTTATACTCGCCGAAGTATATGTTATGAGTTCCTATGCACTACCATTTTGAAAAGCTTGAAGATGTCGTTGAACGCATGAGAGATTTCGCTCACCGCAGCGAGCACCTGACTTTCCCACAGGTGCCGCTTGCGGAAGAGTACATAATCCTCCCGTTGAAAATCCGACACTTTCATATTGATGGCTACGAGGTGATACTGAACTTCAGTCGATCAATCCATAATGATCGAGCCGTTGAGTGCTTACAGATTCAAAGTGCATACACGCCATTCCTCCCATTCGACTTGGTCTGCAAATTGGGATTTGCTTTTTTGGCGGATGAACATCTTTGCTTTACAGAGTTCATGAAGGGTCGCCACAAGCTGTATTGCTGGACTCTCTTATTTTGCGATGGGGAAACGCTATCTCCAGACGGGGCCACCGATTCTGAGTTTGAAGACTATTTCTTTAAGAGGGCACAACCTTCTTATTTGCAGGACGCTCCTGATGTTGATGAGTGATTTTCATTTCTAACAATGAATAGATATTCATGGTAGAAATACCAATTACAATTCGATGAGGTGTCCTGTCATGAACAACATGAAAAAGTCATATGCTCAGAAGATTCAAGCCCTTCTTATTGCACACCTTCTTAATAAAGGCAGTATCGACCTGCTCTTGCCAGATGGTATCCGTCTTGAAATCGGAATTACCAAGGAAGGCAAAAACGGCACTGAAATCTCTAATGATTACTGCTATGTGAAATCAACTCGACAGGATAAGACGGCCATTCTTGACACCTACAATTTGATGCTCGAATACTCGGACGCCGAGAAGAAGATCATCTGCATTGATAACGGTGTAAACGCCGAGGGTCTCGAAGTGAAAAGATTAGAGATTGTCTGATCTTTCAGTTTGAAACAAAACACCGTAAGATTCTTCGAGTCTTAAAGAACCGTCCAAACCTAAATGGTAAGTATGTGTTCCTATTACAGTTCCATCTTCCCTTGGCACAGCGAATTCGACCCAAAGCTCGAACTTGCTGTTGTCAAGCAACTGGAACTTCGTTATAGTAACCTTCAGTTGTGACGCTGGTGCAGCGTCGTGTTTGTTCACCACCTTAAACGAAGTGTTCCGTGCATCTTCTAGGACTCTTCGCAGCAAGGCTGTCTTATTCAAGAATTCTGTCCAATGCGACATCAGCAATTTCTCTAATTGCGGTCGCATAACAATTTCATTGGTCATGGTGAGGCTCCTATGAAACACCAAAAGGATTGCAAGACTGTACTAGTAGAGTTTGTTTCTTCGCTTTCAGATGACGAACTTCGTTATCTTGGTTGTCGATTGATCGAACGCTACAGTGACGATCTCGCTGAGGCTCTTAACGCTATGTCCCGAAAGTCTCAAGTAGATGTAATCTTTGCATCTGCTCGCTCTGCGGACGAAGTTTACCAACTGTGCGATGTCATCAAGGACATCGTTACTCGGGAAGCGAAGAAGCGAAAAGTCAACCTCCTCGCAGTCGATTTCTAAGTCAGTCTAACGAGAGCGGGATTCAATAATAGTCCCGCTCTCGTTGTTTATAAAGGTATGCAATGAGTGTAATTCGCATTACAGACAAACCAGAAGATCAGTTGATTCCAACTTCTGCATTCAAGTATGCCAGTTGGGACTTTGACACTTTTAATCCTGTACAAAGTGCTATCTTTGAACACGTCTCGAATGACACTAATATCACAATCGCCGCTGCCACTTCTGCCGGGAAGACGGTCATGGGCGAAATGTATATGTCAGATGAGATTTATCGAAGAGGCGGCAAGGCCATCTACGTTGGGCCACTGAAAGCACTTGCCAAAGAAAAGTCCGATGACTGGACGAGTGCAGAACACCATTTCAATAAGCTCAACATCTCCATCTGTACCGGTGACTATCGATTCACTAAGTCCCGTATTGATGAACTCAATAAGTCCAACTGCATTGTCATGACGCCAGAAATGCTGGCTTCCCGATGCCGTAACCAAAAGTCCGAAAAGAGCACCTTCCTCAAGGAAGTCGGCACAGTCATCTTCGATGAATCGCACCTTTTGACTGTACCCTCTCGTGGCGACCATATTGAAGTCGCTATGATGAAGCTTGCAGAAATCAACCCGAACATTCGCTTTGTGTTGCTTTCGGCAACCATGCCGAACGTGGATGAATTATGCGAGTGGGTGTCAACTCTTACGAAACGAGATACGGTTCTTATCGAATCGAAGTACCGTCCTTGTCCACTTGTCATTCATTACCAAACGTATTTCGATGGCGAATCTGGCTACGAAGAAAAGGAAATGCAGAAGGTCGCCACGGCTCTTGGGTTGGTTGACAAATACTCAGAAGACAAGTTCTTGATCTTTGCCCATACAAAGCGAACTGGCAAGTTGATGGTGGAATCCCTTGCTGCCAGCGGCATTGATGCAGATTTTCATAATGCCGATTTGACGGCAGCGAAACGTCATGCTCTGGAAAAGCGATTCAAAGACGATCCTAAATGCCGAGTCATTGTGGCAACTTCCACATTGGCATGGGGTCTCAACCTTCCGGCTCGACGTGTGATTGTTCTCGGCATCAATCGTGGTATGAGTGCTGTTGAGAACTATGACATTGGTCAGATGATTGGTCGTGCTGGTCGCCCTCGGTTCGATCCAAAGGGTGATGCTTACATTCTCATTCCGGAAAGCCGCAAGACTGAATGTCTCATCAAGCTTCGAAAGCCAACTGAAATCCGATCACAACTTTTGGAAAACGTCGGCGGTCACTACAAGACCCTTGCCTTCCATGTTGTCAGTGAAATTCATCACGGTTGTATTACAACCAAACAAGGGTTCCATGAATGGTTCCACAAAAGCCTTGCCCATCACCAGCAAAGCTACTTCAATGACGCAGCTATTGACAATCTGATTGACTTGCTCGTGCGTGCAAAAGCAATTACGTTGAATGAAGGACAGTATGAAGCAACAGCAATCGGAAAGATTGCGTCCATGTTCTATTACTCGCCGTTCGACGTAGCCGATCTTCGAAGCAACTTCAACAACCTATTCAACAAGAATATGCAGGGCAATGAAGTTGCCGTCGCTCTGGCTCTTGGTAATATCGACTCACATCGAGGCGGTATTGTCAACAAAGCAGAACGCATCGACATGGTCAAATTCCAATCTTCTGTTGAGAAGATTTACGGAGTTGGACGTGTGCCGGAGGCAGCGATTAAAGCTGGTTGCGTCTATTACAACATGATGCACGGTGTCTATTCTGAGAACCTCAGTGCTCTTCAATCTGCTTTGAAGTTCGACCTTGACCGCACATTGGAAGTTGTCGGGGCCTTGGATCAGATGAGCGGCAAATGGGGACGTAAGGAGTTCTTCGCATCGCTGCGTGATCGTCTTGTCTATGGCGTGCCGGAGCACCTCGTTTCACTCTGCCGTATTCCAGAAATTGGAAAGGTGCGAGCCGAAGCGTTGTCTAAGAACGGCATCAAGAACATGGACGACTTCTGTAAAGCCAGTGTCAGCTTCTTGGCAAATACCATGAAGATGAAAGAACCGGCTGCGAAGAAGATTCACGACGCAGCGAAGTTGATGAAGATCCGCAGTGCCTTAACCTAAAAGGTCTCGGAGCGTTTTACCGTCGCCAAGAAAACCATCAGGGTATTCCATTTTGACAGTCCCGTCCTTGTTGGTTTTCTTGCCGTTCTTGTCTTCTGTCCAAAAACGTACCTGTCTGACTTCGTTAAAGTCAGTTGTCTCGCCGGTTTTTGGATCGAAGTAAGGCTCTTCGAAAAAGCACGGATCTTCGGCGTCCATAGGGAGATTGACTCTCTGTCCTTCGTGGAGGATCACAACACGACAAGCTCTGTTTTTTGCGTCGAACAGTCTGCAATTCTTGCAGAACGGCTCTGGTTTTTTCTTCTTCTTAAAGAATCCTAGCATAATTTCTCCTAACTCAGAGGTTACCTAATAAGATATATGTTCTAGGAGCAGAAATTATGGAGAAGAAAAAGAAGCCCTTACGAATTCCGGCCTCGTTGGAAGGATTTAAGCTCGGAGTATTTATTCAGATCATATCACTGTATGTTCTGAAGTCGAGAGACGAGTTAGAGAAGGATTCGATTCAAAGAGTGTTTGTTGATGCACAGGTCGCCAGTAAATGCATAAGCTATCTGGAGAAGAATGCTCCAAAGATGCAGAGTTTCAAAATCGACTCGAATTACGGAATCATTACCTGTGAAGTCAAAGCTACCTCACTGCCGGAATACAAGTTCACTGTGTATCCCGAGAGAAGTCATACAGAATGTTGTCAGTTGTTTAAGCCAACTGATGAAGAAATTTTCTGGTTCAACCCCTTTAATATACTGTACTCCTACAACTAAGGAAAATTATGATTGAAATCCAAAACGAAGCTCAGTTTGAAAAGTTGATTGATGAGAACGAACGTGTTGTCCTCGACTTCTATGCAACGTGGTGTGCTCCTTGTAAGCTCATCGCTCCAACTCTTGACGCTCTTGCTAAAGAACGACCAGAGATCGCCTTTGCTAAGGTGAATATCGACCAATACCCGGACTTGTTTAAGAAGTTCAACGTTGGGGCAATGCCGACGATCAAGTTCTTTAAGCAACGTATGGTGGTGGATTCCGTAATGGGAGCCGTCAACAAGACAGCTTTAGAATCGAAAATTGACAACTTGTTCTAATCAGCGTTCTCTGTTAAGATTCAAGCCCAAGGAGGGACACATGAATCCAAGCTTATACATCGGCGTTGCAGGTCAGAAACAGAACGGTAAAGACACGATCTCAGATTATCTCAGAGAACGTCTTCTCCAAGATGAAGAATTCAAAGTTGACTTTGAGCGAGCGGCTTTTGCGAAGAGCGTCAAACGAATCTATGCTGAAACTTTTGACGTGTCTTACGACTTTATCGAAGAGTGGAAGGTCAAGGATGAGCCTCCACCGGGCTTCGATATGAATGTTCGGCAATCGCTTCAGTTCATTGGTGACGGTTTCCGTAAGATCAAAGCAAGCATCTGGATCGATCTCATGTTCCGTAATCACGGCCATAAGATCATCAGTGACGTGCGGTATCTCAACGAAGCTCGTCGAATTGTCCAAGAAGGTGGCCTCAATATCCTTGTTGTCCATCCGGATCGTGTTAATGACGATCCAAACGGCTCAGAAGCACAGATTCGTCCGTATGCTGTCTGGTGCCTTGAAAACATTCCTGTAACTGGTAATGCCACTGTTGGCCTTATGCAGAACTGTCAGAATGAAACGCTACCGGATTTGAACTTGTTTCAGTTCTTTGTGAGGAATGATGGTTCAGTACAAGATTTGTACTCATCTGTCGATTCTGTACTGATTCCGGAAATCAAGCGTGCGTTTTTCCTCCGTGGTCTACTTTAATAGATGAAAGGATTTGTCATGAGTAACAATGTTATCCGAGTTCCAGATGATGTCGATACAACGTTTATGCAAATGTTTGATGATATCGACCCCATTATCACGAATCTTCAAGACGCCGTCGCAGGCGGTGACGCAGTCTCTTTGAAGGCTGCAAAGATTGAAGTTGAGTCTATCATGGCTCAATACAGTTGCGAGCCATCAGATACCTTGACCGCTGAACAACAAAAAGAACTTGCCGACGATTTCGTTGAGTTGCAGCAGATGTTTAAGCTGCTTGTAACCTCCTTGATCTCAAAGGCTAAGATTCTCTTCAAATATTCCAAACACAAGGGGAAGTAATGTTTATCGAAGAAGCACGCAGAACACGGTTTGTGGAACAGATCAATAACGCAGTTCTATCGATCATGCGAAATAGCTCTGCCCCATTCGTTAAGGCAGAATTGTTCGGGTTTTTTATTGATCGTCTAGTCAATCGTTATCTGATTGCCCTCGATAGCACAAACCCTTTCAATGCCGCTGGTTTCAATCCTTCAACTCGTAAGGGCCTTGAAGATATTGCAACCAAGTTGACCGCTTTGCTCAACAGAGACGACCCAATGGCAAGTGCCGATGAACTGGCCTACATTGTTGCAACGATCTGGACAGGTGTCTTAGGGAATCATGAAGAAGTGCCTGATGCAACTCAGCCCTTCTATTATGCTACTCGTGGAGTGCTGGAACAAATTATCAGCACTCTTAACTATGTTAGATTTGCCAACGAGGGACAAAACAACTCGGTGGTAAACCTAAGACGAGCGGTCATTGCACGAGCAGTTTTGAACACGGTTGTTTCCCGTTGCACGAATGAGAACGAACAACCAATGTGTTTCTGGTCGGAAGGTAAGGTTGTGACCGCATAAGGAGGACTATGCAAGGTCACATTAAGAACGAAGACATGACCTACGTCGAAAAGCGATGGGGTCATGAGCTTTGGATCACCAACACCGAACGGTATTGCGGCAAGATCCTACATATCAACAATGGAAGCCAATGTAGTTTCCATTACCACAAGATCAAGGATGAAGTTCTTTTCATCCACAGTGGCACATGTCACTTCCGGGTTTACGATCCGGAAGTGCATGTCGTTGGTGAAGAAGTTCACCTCACTCTTAAAGCCGGGGACGCTTTCTATGTTCGACCCGGTGTCATCCATCAAATGACCGCTGTCGATGGCGACGTGGAAATCTTCGAAATCTCCACCCAGCACTTTGACTCGGATAGCTACAGGGTTGAAGTATGAACATTTGGGTAGCGAGAGCGAGAGTCAAGAAAGAACTGCAAAATATGGTTGCAGTTCTTTTTACCGATGCTGACCCAATCGTCTACCATTTTTGGTCAATGATCAAATGTGATGGATCAGACAATTCCTCTATCAAGGAAATCTCTTTCGGGCATCAATGGGTAATTTCTTTGATGTACAATAAGATGATGCTTGTACCGCTACTTAAGTTCAAATGGTCTACTTCTGCTCACTCTCATATCGATGGTGTACGGATTTTCTCTTATTCTACTTCTGTTCCGGCTTTACAGGATCTCAAGTACGACTACAGATTTGGCCCGAATGCTGTGACCATCGAACATGCTGCTCACAGCAAGACATACGTTGGTAAATATCACGGTGTTGATGTACCTGCTGGGTCTGACATCACAACGTCACTTATGAGATACTAATTCAAACCCGCAATACTATCGCCAGTCGTATCGGTTTGCACTTCTGTCGATGGCTTAACTTCATTGATTGGCTGAGCCGCACGCTTCTGATCACGAATCTTCTTCTGTAAGAGATTGATGCCTTTTTCATTGATCACAGTGAAGCCCCAGCCAAGCTTTCCAGCGTATTCGTTCATCGCCTTCCACTTGGCTTGATTCTGCTCATATTTCATTTGGGTATTCGGCTTAATTTCCCAAATCTCAACGGTGCCATCTGAGAACTCAATCTTGATGTCCGGAATGTAGTTGTGCCAGTCATTATTGAAGTAGTAAGGTACTTTGAATGGCTCTGCGAAATACGCTGTCACATCCGTGTCTTCATCTAAACATTTGTAGATTTCAAGCTCGTATCCAGAGCGATGATAGATACGCTTTCCAGACATCTTGATCGACTCATACCAACCTTCGTTAAAGTTTGGTTTCTTGGTGGCCCCCTTGCCCTTCTTACGAGAGAAGTCTTTCCAAATTGTGGCTCTCATTTGTTGAGCTTTTGGAATAGCACGGTTTGGATGCTTGAGAGTAAAGTGAGCACGCAAATCACGAACAGGTGCCCCGCATGTTTCAACAGGGCACTTGACGTAATCTCGACCTTCATCATGCTCTTGCAAGATGTGACGAGAGTAATCCTCGTAGTTCTCAAAAGTGGTACTACAGGAAAAGCATTGCCACATTCTCTTAGAAGGATCTTTTCCTTCAGTCCAAAGTGTCATAATTAGCTCTCTAGGCAACTTGGAATGTCTTGAATCATACGCATTGCCTCAATGACCTTATCATCAAGTTGCAGCGTTGCCATTTCAACAACATCATACAGATTCTTCGTGGCACTATCACGAGATGAGTTTTGAAGAGGGCCATCGGTAATGGTAATGTACGTAGCTCCAGCTTTCTTAACATCCAAGTTGTACTTGTAAGATGCTGTTCCAATTTGGGTTTTGCTGATAAAGAACGTCCATGTAACAAGACCAACTGCACGGCTTGTTGAGAATTGATTCCCACCAATCGAAGTCCAGATAATCCCGCCATTCTTAGTTTTCTCTAGCAGTTCTCGCACCATCGATTCTTTGTAAAGATCGTGTAGTGTCAATGCTGAATCAATATCGGCCATGTCACTCCTTAGTTGTCATGAAATTTTTAGGTTCGTGATCGTCGCTGAAATCACTCATCGAAGGGATATCTTTGATACCATTACTCTTCGCATGTTTCATAACCAATTCTGATGCCTTGTCTCCAGAGATCACTTTAATCTGTCCGACAGCCTCTTTGTCGAAGAGGGACTTAACATAGCTCCCCTCGACAGCACGACTCAGATTCAAGGCAGAAAACGATGCTTGATCGTCTACTTCCTCTTCAGGATGCTTTAAGCGAGCAAAAACAATACGAGCTTCCTCACCAGCACCAAAAATACTCTTGTCGTATTTGAAAAACAACAGGAAGCCGCTTCCCTGCACTAAAGCATGAATTCTGTCCTCAAATTCAGCTTTTGAGACAGCTTCGTCCCAAGTATCCATAATACTTCGAAAGCTGGAAAAACCTAATGATGACAAAGTTCTCTCCAATCTGTGGCGTTACCAAATATATACCTTCACTATGCAGAGTTTTCGCCAATTTATGATGAGAGAGTTCGAAGCGGCCCCAGCCGGTGGTTCTCCACCGCCGAGCAGCAAGCCTAATAAAACCACCAACGATCTCAGTATGATGACACGAGAGCTTGGAGGATTCTACGGCTTAAAGCCCTCAGATTACCTCAAAGGCCCAATTACAAGTTTTGAACCACTCAATCTTCCCGGCCAGCCTCGTACCAGTTCTCCTGTCATGATTGATATGGAAGATGCCGATGGCGACGGAGATATGAAGGGCAAGGTCATGTATTCGACCATGCAACAAGACAAGATGTTGAATCCTAATGGGACTCAGTACAACGGAAAATTGCAGGATAAAAAGTTTTCTCTACGAAACCGCAAACACAACACCAGCCGTACATTGGATGATATTATGCTTGGCCCATTGGGAATGAAGGGGCCGGGTGGTGGAATGGGCGGAATGCCTCCAATGGGCGGAGGTGGTGGAGGTATGCCAATATGATGACTTTCAAAGACTGGTTCTATAAAGAAGCCATGACTTCTACCGCCAGTATCGCCGGGTTTGCTCGCATGACGATTCCTTCGATTCAACGTCGTGTTTGGCCTTATGTTGACTCACGAGACGGAGCACGTTATCGTAACGGCAAGATTGTAGAGCAACCACAAATTCGAGAACATGATGAAGATCGGGATATACTCGGGGACGTTTGATCCTCTGACATTGGGACACCTTTGGGTTATTGAGCAGGCTGCCGAACTGTTTGACAAAGTCTATGTACCACTCGGCTTTCACCCTCGCAAAATCCCGCTCCTCTCCGAAGAAGAACGCTTGAAGATCGTCAAAAAATGCTGCGAACACCTGCACAATGTCACGATCACAACGCTTGGTAAAACCAATATCGCCAAGTTTGCGTCACAACATTCTCTATCATCAGATACAGTTTCTTTGATCCGTGGAGTTCGGAATGAAACCGACTTCGTCTACGAATACAACATTTGCAGAATGGTGGAGCGGTGGGCGAAGTCCATCAACAAAAAACTTCACCAAATCTACCTGATACCACCCGAAGAACTGGTTTCAGTGAGTTCTTCCAATATCAAAACGCTTTGCAATGATGGTCGCTGGGAAACGGTAGCAAAACTCGTCCCTAGCGAGGTCCTGTCCACCCTGAAATATCAGTACCTTGAAGGATCGGCAGCACCTTATCTCCAACCCATGCTATAATCTTGAACTCATTTCGTGAACGGGCGTCCAAGACTCTGTGCTTACCCTCAATGACGAGAGGAACACCGGACTTGCCGAATCCTTCCCTTGCTAAAGGGTCACTCATATCTACAACAATTGGCCCAACAGACCTGCTACAAGACACATGTCTAGTTCCAACAGTGTAGAGTGGCCCGATAGAGATTTCTTGTAGAAGAAAAACATCTGAAGAAACCACGTCATAAGGGAATGGATCAAGTAGCTTGCGAACTTCGTGGCTGGTGATTAGCTCAGCACACGCCGCCATATTGTTCTTAATCAGCTTATTGAAGTGTTCTCGTGCCTTCTTGGCAATCGGATCTTCTTGGTATTTGATACGATGATGGTAATACTGAGTATGCTGCTCAAGCATACTTGTAATCATGTTGTTTTCTTTGAGCATTCAGATGCCTATTATTCAGCGGCCATTGGGAACGGGTGGAAGACACCTTCCTTACCCGCTGCAAGATCATCTGGCGGCCGTCCGAATTCACGGCTGCTATAAGGATCGGCTCCCATGTGAGTCGCCGCTTCGGCCTTACGTCGGCAATCCTTGGCACCTTCCATATTGTGATGAGCACGATATTCGAAGTTTGCCATTTTAGATTTGGTTGGGCCACCAATATTGATCTGCGAAATGAGCAGCATCTTATCGACCGAGTCACATTTTGTACAGCGGACATCGGGATAATTGCCGTCTCTGTCGTATTGAGTGAATACTTCAAAGACGGTATTGCAATCTTTGCACTGGAAGTCGTAATTACGTTTTCCAGCAGGTGCTTTCTCAGTCTGAGGTTCTTGTTCCTCAGACCGAGTAGGCACACTGATTTGTCGAGTCTTATTAGCTGACTCACACGCCGGGCAACTCACACCCGGATAAATTCCAGCCTTGTCAAAGGAAGTGAATTCCTCAAATTCCTTGTTGCAGTCAAGACACTGGAATGCGAAAATTGGCATATTACTCCTCCGAGGCCATCTTCTTTAGCTTCTTATAGATGCGTTCGATACGTCTTACCTTAGTATGGTTGTTGCGAAAATACCAGAAAACGTCGGATCGAGCGATACCTTGAGCTTGTTCCAGCAGCTTCGAGTTGATTTCCTTCTCAATCAATTCCATATGCATAACATCCATAATGTCTTGCTTGCTGGCTTTGACGAACTGTTCCATTTCTGGCGACTCTCCATCTTCTTCGTCATAGTTTTCGTTAAAAAAGTTTCGTTCCACGTTTAGATCCCCTAAGCAACTGAACTGTATAAACAAACCATCTTCTCCCAAAGAGAGATGATTCTTGATTCATTAACTGTCATAATCTCTTCAATCAGTCCTCCGGCACTTGAGTATGGACATCCTTTCATCTTATCTATCCATCTGCCACATCCTTTACGATAGCTGACTATAGAATGTGGCTCCTCAGATTTAGCTTCTCGGCAAATGGTTGTTTTCTGTACATGGGACAGTTCAGAACCTAATACCGAGTCATTGTATGCATTCTCCAGAGCTAAGCTATTCATTGCAGAATAGGCCGGTAACATACACTCTGTATCCATCCATAATTGATGCTCATTGAACTTCTCTACGAGTTCATCTGACAAAGCATCGGTCACGATACAATGACTTGGAAGTAATAAGAATCTCTTCGACCCAACCTCATTGTATGCCGCTACAAGACAAGCAAGATAATCCACTAATGGATCTGCCTTACGACTTGTAACACCAATGGTTTTGAGACCCACTCGCTTGGCCCACTGGAACATTTGGAATGGTGTCTCATGATCCCGACGTATGTACGTCAGTAGGCATTTGGCATACGGTAGATTCTTTTGAACTGAATACCATGTACCGAATGCTTGCCAGTCTTCTTCGACTTTTGCAACCAAAAGTACCGTCAGGTTGTCGCCGAGTTTAGAAATCATGTAGTCCTCACTTATGATAGTTGCTTAAGAGCTTGAAAAATCTTACGAGTCCCATTAGTATTCCTCCTCGCAAGTCACGGATTGACTTTGGTCAAGGATGACACCGGGGCAAGGATGCCCCATTTTTATGAAACAACCCTACACATGCCCTCAGTGTGACGTAGTCTTCAATGACTACCCTTGTAACGAACGAAAGTTCTGTTCAAGGAAGTGTTACGAACTTGGTAAACGAAAACAAACTCTCGTAGATCGAACTTGTAATCGGTGCCATAAGACGAAACACATCGAGGACTTCTCTATTCGAAAGAAAGACGGCCTTACTGAACCGATTTGCAAAAGCTGTCAAGTAATTCGTAATAGAAGTTACTCCAGAACAATTCAGGGCCGCTTGACATGGTCTAGATATGCTGCTAAAAAACGTAATCTGCAATGGGAACTGACCGACGAAGATTACGGTGATCTGATAATCAAACCTTGTGAATATTGCGGCAGCGACCTAAATCCAAGTGGATGCGGATTAGATCGCAAATGTAATGACATAGGTTATTGTAAAGACAATGTTGTACCATGTTGCAAAATTTGCAATGTCGTTAAGAATGATTTCTTCACATATGAAGAAATGTTAATTTTAGCCCCAGCACTCAGGTCAATCCATTCGAAAAGGAAATCCGATGCCATATCAGATGCAGTCTTATGATGAAGCCCTCGCCCTCATCCTTGATGAAGGAGTGGAACGCACGAACAAGCGTACTCAGATCAAAACCAAAACAATCTTTGGACTCACGAGCCGCTACGATCTGACTGAAGCTTTCCCGATCATCACCCGCCGTAAGGTGTGGCCGAAGTCCATTTGGGCCGAACTCCTGTGGTTCATTTCTGGCTCAACCAATAACAAGGATCTACAGGCTCTCGGGGCCAACATCTGGAATCCTTGGGTTGATGTGGAGTTCGAGAAGAAGCACGGTTACGCTCCCGGTTCATTCGGCCCGGTCTATGGCTTCCAACTTCGCCACTTTGGCGGCTACTACGGCAACGGAATTGGTGGCCCCACTGGTAGCACTGCAACGCAGATTACTGAAAATGATTTCGACCAAGCAGGCTGGCCCCGTTGGGATGATTCAAAAGAGCCATTTCGAGGAGGTTTGACTCCTAATGGTAACGCTTACGGAGCCGGTGGATTCGATCAATTGGCATGGCTTGCCAATCGACTCAAGGAAGATTCCTCATGCCGCCGAATGCTATTCACCCTCTGGAATCCGGCTGAAACCCACAAGATGAAGCTGCCTCCATGCCATTATACCTATCAGGTGCTTGTGGACGATGAGGGCCGATTGACTGGTGTTCTTACACAACGCTCTTGCGATTTCCCAATCGGCGTCCCTGCAAACATTCAGTTTTACTCTGCCCTCACAATGATGCTCGCTCAACAAAGCGGCTTCACCGCCCACGAGTTCGTTCACAATACGGTCGATGCTCATATTTATTGGGATCAAATCGAAGCTGTTGAGGAATATCTTGCTTCTCCAGTCCTCGATTCTCCCACACTGACCATCAACAAGGCTCCGGACATTTTCAGCTACAAGCTCGAAGACTTTGTACTTGAAAACCACGTCTGTGGGCCAAAGATCGAAATCCCGGTGGCTGTATGAACATTCAAAACATAAAGCGTGAACAATCGTCCACCATCTGCGAAGATGGAGAAAACGTAATGCGATTCGATGATCCGGATGACGCCGTTCTCGTTTGCAGAGATGGCGTCGTTGGACGATCACTCGTTAGGAATCTCCGTGTCGGAGATCAGATCGTCGATGTAGCACCGCCCCCTATGCCCCACCCCGGAGTTCACAAATGAGTCACATTGCCTTTTGGGCCAAAACTATTCTGTTGCTATTCGTAGTGGCGGGATACGCCAGTTACACGTCGCAGCAGAACGTCGCCAATACACAATCTGATGTTGCAACTTCTCTGAAACAACTCGATGATCCGAGCGGAGAAGCCCATCGAGAATTGGCAACAAGTCACGTCAATCGAAACACACAGTACGTTCTCGGTTGGACGATCATCGCCGTTGTAGGCGTTGTACTGTATCTAGGAGATATTATGTTCGTGTTCAGAAAAGCGGGTCTGTTGGGCTGTGTGGCCCTTATTCTCTTGTCCTCTACGGGCTGTCGTCGGCCATTTGAGCCGCAGGATTTGCAAGTCATTGAGTCGCATGAAGTCGGCTTCCTGATTCCTTTCACCGATGATGGCAGCAAGCAGGCTGTCAGCCAAAACGAAGATTTCTTCCGTAAGAACCTTGTTCTTACGCAACAAGTCAAAATTCCACAACAGTGGATTCCTACGGGCTATGAAACATTTGGGCCGAATGGTAACTGGAAGCCTGCGGCTATCCTTATCAAAGTCAACACATCTCCGGAAACTCGTGTCTGGACGGCTGACGCTAACAGCGGTACATCGTCAAAGAATGAAGCCATTTGGGTTATGACTTCTGATCAAGTGGAGTTTTCCACTGGCTGGGAATGCACTGCCCAAATCAAATCCAAGGAAGACTCTGTCAAATTCTTGCATAACTACCCGAACGGTAGTCTTGCAAAAGTCATGGATTTGGAAATTCGTTCCAAGATCCAGACTGCTTTTGCTATCGAAGTCACTGACCTTCCGATGGACGAACTCCGTAAGAAGGCCACTCCTCACATTCAGAGCGTCGTTGCTGAGGTGAAGGAATACTTCTTGGAAAAGGGTATCACGATTACAAATCTTGGTATCTCGGGTGGTTTTGTTTATAAAGACCCGTCGATCATTGCCACGATGGTGCGTGTCTTCAATGCTGAGCAGGAAAAGTCCATCGCAATGGCTGACACTGCCGCTCAGACTGAAAAGAACAAGACCATCCAGCTTACGGCTGATTCGAAAGCCAAGGCTCTCTTGACCGAAAAGGAAGCCGAAGCAGACGGTATCAAGCTTGTGGCTGACGCCAAGAGCTATGAAATCGAAAAGGCCCAAGAAAAGGCTGACCTTTATCTTGCTCTCAAGCGAATCGAAATTGAGAGCGAAAAGCTCCAGAAGTGGGACGGTAAGTTCCCTGTCTACTTCATGGGCGGCGGTGCAGAAGGCATGAACCTACTCCTTCAGGCTCCGAATCTTCCTGCACCGGCTCCTGAGCCTGTCAAGAAGGAAGAGCCTAAGAAGGTTGTCGTTGAAGAACAGAAGACTGCTGTTGTCGATCCTGTTACACTTCCAAAAGGTTTCTAATGTCCTTTCACAGTTACAGCAAATGGACGTTCACTGATCCAATCGAGGATGCTCCCGTTGCAGAAATTGCACAGGCCGTTGAGCATCATGGATATGCCGCCTCTCCAATCTACGGTCTCTGGACTGTGGGTGATCAATTCATCCACAACATTGGTCACTTTCTGAGTCAAAATAGAGGTAAGCCTCTGACTCGGGAATTGGTGGAGGCAAATGTTCCAGAGCAGGAACATAAGGCTATCTCGGTGGAGATTGTGGTACGAGTGCTTGAACATTTGAAGCTGCTCGGGGAAACTATCCCTGTGCCAAAGCCTAGAGAGTTCAAAATTCCTGCTACGTTTCAAATCCCCAAGATCAATAGACCGAAGTTGTAACCCTTGAGCGGCGAGCAATCGCCGCTCTTTCTTTTTGGAGATTGCTATGTGGAACTATGCAATTCGAAAAGTTAAAGACTCCCATTATGTTTGCATCACAAAGGACAATTCCTGTGATTACAACGAGGATTTCAACTATGTGATTGGCCTTTTTCAAGGCAAACACGAGAGTCCTATTGAGGGTGTATTTCGAGTTCCTGTAGACTTTGGTGTGGAAGCTATGCTAAAATCTGCCGGTTTCACAAAGGGTGAAAAGGCTAAGGAAATCTTGGGTTACTATAAAGAGTACGGATACCTGAAATGATTATCGGACTCCTCATTACAACAATTGTTGCAGCAATCGTCGCCATGCGTGAAAAGAAAAAGCAAGCTGATCAGCGTGGAATCATTGTGACGGCCAGCATCCTCGGCCTCATTGCAACGATTGTCACAATTGTGGCTGGTCTTTTGACTATCGGTTACACAATTTGGAAAATTATGGATGATCACATGATGTTTTGGTGGTAAATGCTCTCTATTATTGTAGCCTACGATGCAGTGCGTGGAATCGGACAGGGAGGGCAACTTCCTTGGCCTAATATTAAAGAAGATTTCAAGCACTTCAAAAGAACTACTCTAAATCATCCCATCATCATGGGACGAAAAACGTGGGAGTCTTTGCCGCTCAAGCCTCTTCCAGATCGACGTAACATTGTCGTTTCTAGGCATCTTCCTTCACAAGACGCACCGCACGTGTGCCGCTCTCTGGAAGAGGCTCTTACTGAAGGTATGAAATACAACGAAAAGGTATTTCTTATCGGTGGAGGGGAGCTTTATCGAGAGGCCCTCAAAAAGAATCTTGTTGATGAGATTATTGCAACAGAAGTGAAGGGCGGATACATTTCCGATACCTTCTTCCCTGTGGTTGATTGGGCTGTCGCTCCTTGCGACATTCTTCAAAAGAACGCAAACTTCAATATTGTTGTATACAAAAAGGAAAAACATGAAAGTATACCTACGGGATCGTAATACCGGCCTCGCCGATTGTTGGCGTAAGGTCTTTGCTGCTGAATCGGATGTCCATGTCTCAGTTGGCGATATCTTTGCTGACGGCGAGCACATGGAAGTGGATGCCATCGTAAGTCCGGCAAACTCATTCGGATTCATGGACGGCGGCATTGATTATGTTTACAGCGAATTCTTCGGCTGGAACATGCAAATGGAACTCCAGTCCAAACTTTGGACTGAACACAATGGCGAATTGCTTGTTGGTCAAGCTGTTGTCGTTGACATTCGCAACACCAACCCGGATACGCCGATTCCTTATCTAATCAGTGCTCCGACGATGCGAGTCCCGCAGACTGTTGGCGGTACGGTGAATGCTTATCTTGCGTTCGTTGCCGCTCTTCGAGAAGCTGAGAAGCATCCAGAAATCAACTCTATCCTCTGTCCCGGCCTTGGTACGGCAGTTGGTCAGATGCCTTACGCTCATTGTGCTATTCAGATGCATGCTGCTTGGAAGCGTTACAACAATCCAAAAGCGTTCGATGTTCTTGGCGTAGCTCACATCGACCACTACAATATGCTAGAGCCAACCATGTATATGATGAACCTTGCCGCTCATGGATGATTCCTTGGCAGAGTTTGATGATTTCTTTGGAGCATTTTCGACATTGATGAATGTCGAACTTCGACAAAGTAAAAGTAGACATAACGTCTGTTTTTTTGGTTACAACGGGCGGTTGTACATTGTGCAGGTGAATACTTTCGAAGCTAGTGTCCGTCCGGCGGCAGGAAATGGTTTGTACCTCCCTTTTGTTGCTTATGTCCTTGACGAAAATGGGCCGGATGTCGCAACACTCTGTTACAAGTTTCTCAAATATTTGAGAACCTTGCCAACAGAAGTCGATTGGGTCAAAGAGGGATTTTGAAACTCCTGAACTCTATTAAGGCACAGGGAAATCTGTGCCTTAATAGAATTTCGGGGGTTAAATGGAATCTTTGGATAATTTGCTTTCACATAATCGACAAAATCGGATCTCGATCCACTGCATCGGTGATTCAATGATCGATGAATACTATCCAGTTGACGTAAAGCGAATCAGTCCAGAATTTCCAATGCCAATTATGCATTCCAACACCGAGGAATGTATTGACCGACCGGGTGGCGTAGCAAATGTCGCCTACCAATTCAAACACTTCAATGTTGAAGCTCAACTGATTTGCTTCTCGGATCATCTATCCACACTTGTCTTTCGTAAACATAAACTCAAATTCTCTCCCTGCACCAATGTTGCAGTTCATGTCCCTCGCAAACGTCGCTTTTTAGACAACTTCATTCAAGTTAAGCGTTGGGACATTGAGAGTCCAAACTATGGTCTTCCAGAGAAGGAATATAAAGACGCAATCAAGGATTCTCTTGAAACTACTGAAGCAATTCCCTTACCAGACGTGGCGATCTTCTCTGATTACGGTAAGGGGTTCTTCACCAAGGAAAGCTGTCAAGCTTGGATGAAGAGATATGCTAAGTGTAAGACTGTGGTCGATCCAAAGAATAGTCCTCTTTCTTGGTGGAAAGGTTGTACGGTCTTTAAGCCAAACAAGAAGGAAGCCACTGAACTAACGGGAGAAACAGATTGGCGTAAGCAGTGTGATGTCATTGTTGCCAAGACTCATTGCAAGGCTGTTGTGATTACCCTGAGTGGCGAGGGACTCGTTGGATGGACGGAGGAAAATGGCTACTTTGAATACAACCCGCAATACAAGATCGTGCCTGAAAGTGTCATTGGGGCCGGAGACGCTTTCGTTGCGTTCCTATCTCTTTCCATTGCTCATGGTTTCTCTGTTGAAGATGCCTCGCAACTGGCTTACGAAGCTGGATCGATTTATGTCCAGAACAAGATGAACCGCCCGATTGTTCCAGCAGAACTCAGCAAGACTCGCTGCATCCAACCAGAAGACCTTGTTGGCCGTGATTTCAAGCTTGTCTTTACGAATGGTTGCTTTGATATCTTACATCGAGGCCATTTGAATACTCTTCGATTTGCTAAGGCCAAGGGAGAGAAACTGGTCGTTGCTTTGAATTCAGATGCCAGCGTGAAACGATTGAAGGGCGAAAGTCGTCCAATCAATCCTCTTGAGGATCGTATGGCTTTGATGGCTGCTATTAAAGAAGTGGACTTCGTGATCAGTTTTGACGAAGATACGCCTTACGAAGTCATCAAGAGATGTAAGCCTGACGTGTTGGTGAAAGGGGCTGATTATCAGATCGCCACTATTGTAGGGTCAGACATTGTTCCTGAGACCTATGTGTGTCCGCTGGTTGAGGGTTGCAGTACGACGAAAATCATCAATCGTCAGAAGAATCAGTGACCGTGGGTGCAATGTTTGCAATTTTGGTCGATGCAACACTGGTTCACGGAACATTTGCATCCCGCTCCGCAAGAACAATTACATTGAGCACAGCCGCCTCCAGCAAGTGCTAGAAAACCCAAAAATAGTACAAGAAAAACTCTCATTGCCTCGCTCCTTTGTAGGGACGAGGTATATAGAGTATGAACAAGAAACAAATCAAGAAGCACTGCGACAAAAAGTGTTACTTCTGTGATGTAAGTGATTACAATCTTCTTGACGCCCATCGTATTATCCCCGGCTCTGATGGCGGCACCTATAACGAGTGGAATATGCTCACTCTTTGTGCCAATTGTCACAGGCGATGCCACTCAGGCAGTATTGTGATTCATCAGAAATGCTTCACAAGTCTTGGTCGGCATATCCTACGTTGTACGATTGATGGCAAAGAAGAATGGGTCTAAAAGAAAACCCGCCGTAAGGCGGGTTTTTGTGTTAGCGGCGAGGGGCAGGAATCTTTGCCTCAAATGGTTTTGAGGCTTCCAGAGGTTTAAGCACTGGAGCTTCGACCGTTTCTTTCGGAACAAGTCGCAAGTGCAATGTTACCTGACGACCCTGATCGTACTGAATCCCCTGAACATAATTGAACTGTTGATTGCTCTGACCTGTAAGGCCAGTTCCACCCGAGCGAGCAGAAGTCTTGAGAGGGCCTTCTTCGGCAACTCTCTTGGGGCTTTCGATCTTTGGTTTGTTTGCAGGCACCGATTGACCGTAACCTCTTTCTGGCGTGAATGTCACCGAAATCAATCCTAACTTACCAGATTCAACTTGATCCAACTTGGCAGCAAAATATTCACGAGTTTGCTTCTGAATGAAAGTGAAACGAGCGGTGTCGCCAAGACTACGTTCAATAACAATCGTTTGATTGGGTTCGACACGGAAAACTCCAACTTCCTTGCCGTCAATTACAACCTTTGCATCTGAACGAACGCCTGCTTTGGATTTGAGGCGAACTTCGTACTGACGCATATGAGGCATGTAAACGTATCCTTCATCGTCGGATGCCGCTGCATTCCAAAGCGTCACTTCGCTGTAGCCGCCGTACTGGTTCGGCATTAGTGATTTTTCGTGATTCCCGATGGTGAGTTCGTAGTCGCCGTGACTGATCCCGCCTTTAACGTAAGTTGTGGTTCTGGTGTTTTGAGCACAAAGGCTGGTTGTCATCAGAAAAACCATCATGAGTGTTTTGAACATGGTTCTCTCCTTTTGAATATGAGAGTGAGACTCCTACATATTTGCATGAACACTTCATTCAAAAACTGGCTCGAAACCAACGGTTTTCTGCAAGAAATGGGTACAATGATGAACCCGAATCCTAACAAGGTTCAGTTCTCTAACGGTGCAACCACACCGAGTCCGCAACTTCAGACCGTAGCGAACAACTTGGTTTCGAAAACCGATCCACAAGCTTTTAATGCTGTGAAGACTGCCCCAACCGGGACGCAGAAGGTTGGTCAGTTGATGGGGGCAGTTCAGAAGGGGTTCTCAACTTTGAACCCTAATGTCCAGAAGCAGTTCCCAATGGCCGATGTCGCCAAGGCCGCTGCAAATTCTCTTGGTATGCCACAGGTGATGAAGGGCATCCAAACCCAATGATGACGTTCAAGGAATTTCTGGCGATGCAGACTTTCAAACCGCAAACCTCGACTTTGAAAGGTAAACTTTCGGGTCTGGAGGTTCAGCAGGATTTCAGCAACCCTGACAAAGTCCTATATAAGAAGCAACTCTCTCAGGCAGTTCGAGGCCCCCAGCCTGCTTCTCCGATTTCTGCGGACACCAAAAGAAAGTGGGGCACGAAGTTCACCAATCGATTCAAGATTCGCAAAGGAAGCGGTCTTGACGGAACAACTCTTTAGCGTAATACTCCCCTCATGACCTTTCGGTTTGGAACTCAACAAACTTTTCGAACTGAAAGAGAACTTGACGATCTTCAGCAGAACGTTTAAGATTCTCAGTGTCCTGATTCCAAAACTTGTATCTTAGGGGTTACGCATGGAAGCCATCAGCAAGTATGTCAAGCACTTTGATAGGGAGCGTTATGCTTCTCTTAACGAAGAAATGACGCTTGACCAATTTCTTCAGAGAACGCTCGAAAACCCACGTCTGCTGCGAAACGCTTTTCAGTACATCTACGACATGATTATGTCGGAAGGTACTGAGACCTTCAAGCGATACCGCAGGACTATGAAGCGGTACAAGTTCTTCAAGTCTTGTAAGACCAAGATTTTCGGTCTTGAAGAAACGCTTGAAGCGATCATGAACTACCTTGAGTCTGCCGCTGGCGGACACGGTACTCAGAAGCGTTTCCTCTTGCTCCACGGCCCGGTCGGTTCGTCTAAGTCCACCATCTGCCGTGCTATCAAGGAAGGACTTGAAAAGTACAGCCGTACTGATGCAGGTGCTTGGTATACCTACAAGTGGGTGAATCTCCCTGCTGATATTTTCGCTGAGTCCGAGTCTCACTCGCCACTCAACGAAAACCCGGTCAAGTTGCTTCCTCCGGAAATGCGTGAAGCATTCATCAAGGATGTGAATGCAAACTTTGTATCACAATATGCAAAGTCGAACGAAGCTCAAGTCGCTGCTGGTGAAGCGACCGAGTACCATATCTATGACGTTGGCAGCGAAGGGGAACTCAACCCACGCTGCAAGCTGTTCCTCCGTGATCTTCTCAAGAAGTACGACGGAGATTGGACGGCTGTGGTTGAAAACCACATTCGGGTTATCCGAAAGGCTCACAACGAAGCCGATCGTATTGGTATCGGTACGTTCCAGCCGAAGGACGAGAAGAACCAAGACTCGACCGAACTGACGGGAGATATCAACTTCCGTAACATCGGTCAATACGGTTCGGATTCCGATCCTCGTGCCTTCAACTTCGACGGTGAATTCGAAGTCGGAAACCGTGGAATGGTTGAATTCATCGAAGCTCTTAAGCTTCAGAATGAATTCCTCTATGACCTGCTCGAAGCAACGCAGGATCATTCGGTCAAGCCGAAGAAGTTTGCTCGTGTTGTGGTTGACGAAGTTATCGTTGGTCACACCAACACTCCTGAATTCGAGAAGCTCAAGGGCAATCGATTCATGGAAGCTCTTCGTGACCGAACCATCAAGGTTGACGTTCCGTACCTCCTCAGTTGGTCGGACGAAATCGGGGTTCTGGAACAGGACTACGGCCCCAACAGTCGCAAGGTCAAGCAGCATGTGATGCCGCACACCTTGGAAATCGCAGCCCTCTTTGCGATCCTCACCCGTCTCTACGACGATCCGGATCACAAGCTCGATCTCCGAGACAAGGCCAAGCTGTACGATGGGAAGAGTCTCCCGAACTGGACTGAAGATTCCGTCAAGGAACTTCGGGACAAATACCCGAACGAAGGTTTGGTGTTCGGCCTCTCTGCTCGTTACATCCAAGACTGTATCGCAGTCTGTGTGGCAGAGAATCGTGGATACGTCAATGCGTTCCACGTCCTCAACGCCCTCAAGAATCGTCTCCGCACGTCAAGCCTTGTTGATGAGCAGAAGATTGATGACTACGAGAAGGCTCACGATCTCGCCGTGAAGGAACTTGAGGATATCCTCAAGAACGAAGTTCAGAAGGCTCTTGTCGCTGACGAAAACATCATCGTTCGTCTGTGCAGCAAGTACATCGACAACGTCGTCGCCTTCGTCAACAGTGAGAAGATTCGCAACCCGATCACCGGTCGGGATCAGCCGCCCGATGAACGCCTCATGCGTTCCATCGAAGAGAAGATCAATGTCCCTGATCAGGGTAGCCGTGACTACCGCCGCTCGATTGCGACCTTCATTGGTACGCTCTCGGCCCGCAAGCAAGAGTTCCGTTGGGACAGCAATCCGGAACTCGCAAAGGCCCTCCAGATGAAGGTCTTCGACGACGTGAAGGATACGATCAAGCTGTCTTCGCTCTCCAGCGAAGCCGCAGCGGTCGATCCGGAACTGCAAGAGAAGATCGACGCCATCAAGACTCGCTTGATCAAGAACTTTGGCTACAACGAGCAGTCGGCCACAGATGTTCTGGAATACGTCAGCAGCATCTTTGCTGCTGGTGATTCCGACAGCAAGTAATTGAAATCTCAAAGCCGCTATGCTCTGAACGTCATGTGACGGGCATAGCGGCTTTTTGTAATCGGAGACACTCACATGCCAAAAAGAATCCACGAAGACCACAAACATTTTCGAGACGTGATTAAGGGTCGTGCTCGTCAAGAACTGAGCCGCCTTCGCAAGTCCGCCGATTTCGTTCGCCAGCGTCCAGACGGTTCCCGATTCAGAATCACTGTTCCGGGAATCGAACAGCCTCATATTGTCTTCGGAGACAATGGCAAGGGTGTTGGACGTGGTAAGGGTGAAAAGGGTAAAGTCGTTGGACGTGATCCCAAGCCGGGTGAAAAGGGCGAACGTGCCGGTGAAGGTCATGAGGGCGGGATGACGGTTGGCGTCGATTTGGATGAATTCCTCAACTTCCTTCAGGAAGAATTGGAATTGCCAGATATGAAACCAAAGCCGAATCAGACGTTCGAAGAGATCAAGATTCGGTACAACGATATCTCTCGTATCGGCCCTGAGTCGTTGCGTCATACTCGTCGCACGATGATGGAAGCGATGAAGAGACTTGCCTGTTCCGGCGATCTCAACAAACTTCATATGCTGCCGGGTATGAATGTTCCTGTTCCATTGATTACTCCAATCAATCAGGACAAGCGTTACCGTCAGTACCAAGAAGAGAAGATTCCTTCGAGCAATGCTCTGATCTTCTTCGCTCGGGACTCATCCGGTTCGATGGACAAGTTCCGTACAGATATTGTATCGGACATGGCTTGGTGGATTGATATTTGGATTCAAAAGTTCTACAAGAGAACTGAAAGAGTCTACGTCATCCACGACAGCCTTGCAGAAGAAGTTTCTCGGGACAAATTCTACGGTTACTCGGGTGGTGGTGGAACCATGTGTTCTTCACCATTCAAGATGATTGCGGATATTCTTGAGAACCGCTTCCCAGCCGATCAGTACAATATTTACATTTTCTACTTCTCGGACGGTGACAATTGGGGTAATGATGACAATCACAAGATTGTCGAACTCCTCAAGGGGCCTCTTGGGCCAGATATTGTCAATATGGTCGGGTTTACTGAAATCTGTCCTTACGGATTCGGTGACTCAACTTTGAAACAATACATGGACAAGGAACTCAAAATTGTCGATCATGTGTCTACCCTGAGCGGTTACGAGCATGTAAGAACCACTTACATTGGTCAAAACCCTGACTCGGATTCGAAGAGTGCAACGAGCAGCGGTGGATGGGGAGCGGAGCCTTTGGACGAAAAGGAACGCAACCAGCAAATCGTTCGGGCAATCAAGGATATCATTGGGAAGGAGCGTGTGTTCAAATGAGTAAGAACAAAAGTCCGGCCGTCAAAAGCCGAATGCTGTCTGGTTCTCCATTCCTTATGGGTGACAACTCCACGCCCGGCGTGAGGATGCATCCTGAGCTTGCAGAACAGATGGATATGATCTTCCGTGAGTGTCGTGAGTTTGGGTTGGATTTCTATCCAACCATCGTCGAACTCTGCACTTACGATCAAATTTCCGAAATCGCATCCTACGGCGGATTTCCTGTTCGTTATCCACACTGGTCATTCGGTATGGAATACGAAGAACTCAGCCGGGGTTACGAATACGGTATGCACCGTATCTCGGAAATGGTGGTCAACACGAGTCCATGCGTTATCTACTGCATGGACAGCAACACACTTGTTGACAACATCGACGTGATCTGTCACGCCCTTGGACACAATGACTTCTTTAAGCAGAATGTGTTCTTCCGTGGCACTGACACGAACATGATGAACAAGTTTGCCAATCACGGAGCACGCATCCGTGAGTACATGGCACGCTGGGGCAAGGAACGTGTGACCGAATTTATCGATCATGTTCTTCGTCTCTCAACATTGGTTGACTCGTCCAAAGAATGGATGCCGAAACCGATGAAGAGCGAAGCTATCCGAGATAAACGAAATGTTTATCATCCGGATCGACGTGAATCGACTAACGAGTATATGGACGATTGGGTTAACCCTCGTGACTATATCAACTCGGAAAAGAAGAGAATTGAGCGTAAGGAACTCGCCGAAGAACTCGAATTGTTCAGCGGCCCTGAACGTGACGTGTTTGGTTACATTAAAGACCACGCACCACTCAAGCCTTGGCAGCAAGATATCGTCTCCATGTTGCACGATGAGGCATGCTACTTTGCTCCTCAGCGTTTGACAAAGATGATCAATGAAGGTTGGGCCTCTTACGTTGACTTCTGCATGATGTGCCGTAAGGGACTCGTTGCAGCCGGTCAGAAGAGACCTGATATGGGTATCATGCAATACGCATATCACAAGATGCTCGTTCTCGGCGGCGATATGTCTCAGAATCCATACAAGCTCGGCTTCGAGCTTCTGATGGATATCGAGGAACGCTGGAACAAGGGTCGCTTTGGTCGAGAATGGGACGAATGCGACAGCATGGCAGAACGTGAGAATTGGGACAAGAAACTCGGACTCGGAAAAGAAAAGGTTTTCGATGTTCGCAAATATTGTAACGATCTCACCCTGATCGCTGAGTATTTCACTCCTGAGTTCTGTCAGAAGATGGATTACTACGAGAAGGAAAGATTCCCGAACGGTGAGTGGAAGATTCAGAGTCGAGATCACAAACAGATCAAGCATCGCTTGATGGCCCGTTATTGCAACGGTGGTCTGCCGGATATCCGACTTGTCGATCCAAACCATCGTGGCAAAGGATACTTCCTGCTCCAGCACAATTACGATGGTCGTCCTCTCTATGATCCGTTTACACGAGAGACTTTGATCTCGATCTACAGATTGTGGAAGAATGACGTTGTGCTTGCAACGGAAGACGAGAACGGCGACGAGTTCGTTTATTACTGTACGGGTGGTCGTGACCCGAAGAATGACGTTGCCGTAATGTACCGATCTGATTACGAAAAGATGATCAAGTAATCAGAAGCCGGGGGGAGGAGCATTCAAGCTCCTCCCCGGTTCTGGCAGGGGTTGGTTATTCTTCATGTAGTCCAGTTCTTGCTGAGACGGCATGGTGTAACCTAACCCTTCTTGTCCGCTGGGTTGGGCCGGTTGAGCAACAGTTTGCTCCCATTGCTTGCAGAATTCTGCTGCCAATTGCTTAGCTGCATGACCTTGATCCGATGCCGGATTGAATTGC
>Ga0172380_10000588_pt1 | contig 68636 bp, 63 predicted proteins | sample Leawe162metaG_FD_119747 | JGI IMG/M metagenome (GOLD analysis project Ga0172380, IMG submission 119747) | Leachate microbial communities from a municipal landfill in Southern Ontario, Canada - Leachate well 162 metaG | ecosystem: Engineered > Solid waste > Landfill > Unclassified | place... | reverse complement strand
TGGTGCCCCCGGCAGGATTCGAACCCGCGACCCCCTGATTACAAATCAGGTGCTCTACCAACTGAGCTACAAGGGCATCTTCGGCCTGTCGGATAACAGATTTTGCCCGACTGTAAAGGAAAATCTACCAAAACGAGATGCCGTGATCACGCCAACGCGACGCCGGCTAGAACTGAATCCGGCGCGAAACACCTTGTAGCTCAAGACCTTTTTCATGTACCACAGGCGCCAACTGCAAAGGGCTGCCTGATGTCTCGTTCGTTCCAGTCGCTTTCCTTCATCGCTTCCAGCGCCGACGAAGCGCAGCACTCGCGCAAGGAGTTGATTCGCCTCTACGGAAATGTGGAGCCGGAGAATGCAGACGTCATAGTCGCGCTGGGCGGCGACGGTTTCATGCTGCAGACCTTGCACGACACGATGAACTCGGGAAAGCTGGTCTACGGCATGAACAGGGGATCCGTCGGCTTCCTGATGAACGACTTCCGGGTCGAGAACCTGCGGGAGAGGATCAGCGCCGCGGTCGAGAACGATTTTCATCCTCTCAAGATGACGACGGAAAATGCCGACGGGACGACTTCGGTCGCGCTTGCAATCAACGAAGTCTCGCTGCTCAGGCAATCCTATCAGGCCGCAAAGCTGCGCGTCATCATCGACGGCAAGGTGCGGCTCGACGAACTCATATGCGACGGGCTCATGGTGGCAACGCCCGCCGGATCGACCGCCTACAATCTCTCCGCCCACGGGCCGATCCTGCCTCTCGAAGCCCCGCTGCTGGCCCTGACGCCGGTCAGCCCCTTCCGGCCCCGCCGCTGGCGCGGCGCGCTCTTGCCGAACAAGGTGAGCGTCGATATCCTCGTGCTCGAGGCCGACAAGCGTCCCGTCAACGCGGTTGCCGATCACACCGAGGTGAAATCCGTGGTCCGCGTAAAGATCGCCCAGTCGGAAGATACGACAGCGCGAATCTTGTCCGATCCGGACCGTTCGTGGTCCGACCGTATACTTGCGGAACAGTTTTCCAACTGAACGAGGTTTCCGGATGGCCCCTGCCCTTTTTTCCCGACTCGCCGTGGCGGCCCTACTGTTGAGCGCGACCCCGGTCATGGCCGACGACATCGATCTCTTGCCGGTCACGGCGATATTCGTCGTCAGCGGCGGCTTCTGGGAAGAGATCGGCGAAACGGCAGGCGGCGAAGAATCGCGGGAGAAGGCCGAGACACCCGCGAAACCGGAAGCGCCGGAAGAGGCTGCGCGGCGTGGCTATTACAAGCTCGTGGCCATCCGCCAGCCCGACCGCACGGCAAAAATCTATCTCCAGCAAATCGCGCTTGGCGATGCCGGTCCGCAACTGGCCGAAAGCGTGGAACTGGAGGAATTCTCCATGATCAAGCCCTATGTGACCGATATCCGGCCGGAGGATTCCACCGGAGTGAGCCGCCAGCCAGGGTTCTTCGCGACCGTCTACCTGAAAACCGACCCGGCTGCGGTCGAGCCCGAAAGCTGGACGGTCCTGATAGACGAGTTCGGCGAGATCAAGGTCGAAAAGGCGACAAATTAGAGCCTATCGCTTCGCGAAGGCCCGCAGGAAGGTCTTCACTGCATTGGCCGCCACGGCGTCGATTTCTTCGTCCGACGTCTTTATTCCGAGCTGAAGGTCGCTGCGGATATCAGCAACGGCGAGTGCCATATACTGGCGCGCCGCCAGTGCCGGATCGTCGAGATCCAGATAGCCGGCAAGCACCAACTGCGCAAGGCGAGCGGCGACCGCCGGATACTTCTTGCCTGGCCCGTATTCGCGCCACGTCGTGAAAAGCTCAGGGTAGCGGGCGCCTTCCCGCTCCACAAGCCGCACAAGCCAACGGCCATTCGGATCACAGACCGCTTTTCGCAACAGACGGGCGGTAAAAGCCGTAAGTTCTGCTTCCAAATTCTGCGGTCGATCGGGAAAGGTGTCCAGAACCGCGAAAAAGCCGGCGCTGGAGCGCTGGGTGATCTCCGCGACGACCGCCTTGAAGACTTTTTCCTTGTCGCCGATCTGGTTGTAGACGGTCTGGCGCGAAACGCCGGCTCGCGAGGCGATCGCATCGATACTCGCGGCAGCGTATCCCGCCTCCGCGAATATATCCGCGGCAGCCTCGATGATGGCTTCGCGCTTGCTGGCAGGCCCCGTTGGGCGGGGAATCTCCTGATTGAGTTCGGCTAGGGAATTTTTCATGCCCCCAACATAAGGGGGCTTGACCGATTGGACAATGGTGTCCAAAATATTAGACATGATACGGGCGAAATTCCTCCCGCCGTCACATGCCCGGTCATTCCAGTATTCCCGCAACTGACCAACTGCCTCGCCAACCCACGGCGATGCGGCTGACGTGAAAGGTTCTTCCATGAAGACGCGATTCCTATCCCATGCCGTCATGCTGGGCCTGCTCTCTGCAATCGGCCTCTTTGCCATCGACATGTATCTGCCGGCGCTGCCGACGATCAGCCTTGAGCTCCATGCCGACAGCCATCAGGTCCAGGCGAGCCTGATGTCCTATTTCATCGCAATGGCTGTCTCCCAACTCTTCTATGGCCCCCTGTCCGACATGTTCGGCCGCAAGCGGCCGCTCTATATCGGACTTGGCCTCTATGTCGCAGGCGCGATCGGATGTGCCCTATCTCCCAATATCGAGAGCCTCATCGCCTTTCGTTTCCTGCAGGGCATGGGCGCATGCGCCGGCGTCGTCATATCGCGCGCAATCGTGCGCGATCTCCATACGGGAGTGGCGGCCGCACAACTGATGTCCAGGCTCATGCTGGTGTTCAGCGTCTCACCAATCCTGGCGCCGCTCGCCGGCAGCATCGTCACCGTATTCGGCGACTGGCGGCTCATATTCGGCGTCATGGTTGCGGCCGCGGGACTTGGCCTCCTCATCGCAATTTTCTTCCTGGAGGAAACGCGGCCTACCGAAAAGCGCCGAGAGAGCAGTCTGGCCAGCGCCCTCGAAGCCTATCGCACACTGCTCCGGGACCCCTACTATCTCGGACTGGTGATGATCGCCTCGTTCGGCATGTCGAGCTACATGATCTATGTCGCGAACTCATCCTTCGTGCTGATAGAGCATTACGGCTTGTCGCCGTCCTTCTACAGCGCCGTGTTCTCGATCAATGCGGTCGCCTTCATCGGCATGTCGCAGATGAATGGCTGGCTGTCGCGCAAATATGGCCTCAGGCGCGTGATCCGCAGCGCAATTGGCGGCTATGCAGCGGTCATGACAATGCTGTTTGCCGTCACAGCACTCGGCACCGACCGGCTGGAAGTGATGAGCCTGTTCCTGTTTGCCGGCTATGGCTTTCTCGGCCTCGTCATTCCGACAGCGGCCGTCTTGGCGCTTGAGGCGCACGGACGGATTGCTGGGACAGCCTCGGCTCTGATGGGCACACTGCAATTCGTGACGTCCGCCATCGTAATCGGCGTCGGCGGCCTGTTCTTCGACGGAACGTCGCTGCCGATGATCGGTGTGATCGCTATCTGCAGCCTGGCCGTCTTCAGCCTGTCATTGTTCGTTCTGCGTGCAGATCGCGTTGCCGCAGCAGCCGAATAAGCGCACCCCAAAAAGGTCTCGATAAAAAAGGCGGCGGGGCAAAGAATGTCCCGCCGCCTTTCTCGCTATCAGGTCAAGCGATACGGTCAGTCGATATCGCCCACTTCCACATTCGCGCCGCCTTCGATGCGGTGCGCAAGGGCGGCCTCCATGAACTTGTTCAGGTCGCCGTTCAGGACGCTGTCCGGATCGGTGCTCTCGACGCCGGTCCGCAGGTCTTTTACCAACTGATAGGGCTGCAGGACGTAGGAGCGGATCTGGTGCCCCCATCCGATATCGGTCTTGGATGCGGCCTCCGCATTGGCTGCGGCTTCCCGCTTCATCAACTCCGCCTCGTACATGCGGGCGCGCAGCATCTCCCACGCGGTTGCACGGTTCTTGTGCTGCGAACGTTCCTGCTGGCAGGCGACCACGATGCCGGTCGGAATGTGGGTGATACGCACTGCCGAGTCGGTGGTGTTGACGTGCTGGCCACCCGCGCCCGACGAACGATATGTATCGATGCGGCAATCGCTTTCATTGATCTCGATATTGATCGAATCGTCAACGACCGGGTAGACCCAGACACTCGAGAATGAGGTGTGGCGGCGGGCATTGCTGTCATACGGCGAGATGCGTACCAGACGATGGACGCCTGACTCGGTCTTCAGCCAGCCATAGGCGTTGCGGCCCTTGACGTGAATCGTCGCTGACTTGATGCCTGCCTCTTCGCCTTCATGGACTTCCATGACCTCGACCTTGAAGCCCTGCTTCTCGGCCCAGCGGATATACATGCGCAACAGCATGTTGGCCCAGTCCTGGCTCTCGGTGCCACCTGCTCCGGAATGAACTTCGAGATAGGTGTCGTTGCCGTCCGCCTCGCCGGAAAGCATGGCCTCGACCTGCAACCGACCAGACTCTGCCTTCAGCGCCTTCAGTGCGTTCTCGGCCTCCTTGACGATACCCTCGTCGCCCTCTTCCTCGCCAAGCTCGATCAGTTCGATATTGTCGTTGAGTTGGCTCTCCAACGCCTTGACGCCATTGATGCTGTCGTCAAGCTGCTGGCGCTCGCGCATCAGTTTTTGCGCTTCGGCAGCATCGTTCCAGAGGTTCGGATCCTCTGCCTTGTTGTTCAACCAGTCCAGTCGCCTTATCGCCTGGTCCCAGTCAAAGATGCCTCCTCAGCAGGCTTATGGCCTGCTTGATTTCGTCGACGACATTCTCGATTTCCGTACGCATAACGCTGCTTCTTCACCTCGATCAAAAACTGGCCCGTGCATAATTGCGGCTGCCTCCGATGTAAAGAGGCGGCTTTTGGTGCAACCCGTAACGACTATCAGAAGAGTCCACCCGAACCGGAAGTCACAGCATCATTGGCCTGAGGCGAGGATTTGAGGATTTCCTCGGGCGCCATGTACTCTTCCATGCCGATAACAGAGAACGTGTCGGCGGGTCCTGTCCCCGGCTTGAAGGCTTCGATGATGGTATCGGGTTCGCCAGCAAAGGCCTGCATCCCCGTCTTGCGGTTGACTGGGATGAGGCTCATGCCATCGGGAATATGAAACTTGCCCGGCGGCGTGCCAGCCACCGCCGCCTGCATAAACTCATTGAAAATCGGGGCCGCCAGGCCACCACCGGTCGCACCACGACCAAGCGGCGCGGGACTGTCAAATCCAAGATACAGGCCGGCGACGAGATCGGGCGTATAGCCGACGAACCACGCATCCTTTTCATCGTTGGTCGTGCCGGTCTTGCCGGCCGTCGGACGTTCGAGCTTGATCTTGCCGGCTGCCGTGCCGCGCGAAACCACGCCTTCCATCATCGATGTAATCTGATAGGCGGTCATCGGGTCGAGTACTTGCTCGCGGTTGTCGACAATCACCGGTTCTTCCTGACTGCTCCAGCCACTTGCGTTGCACCCTTCGCAAACGCGCTCCTCATGGCGGAAGATGGTCTTGCCATAACGGTCCTGGATGCGGTCGATCAGGGTGGGCTTGATCTGCTTTCCGCCATTGGCGAAAACGGAATAGGCCGAGACCATGCGCAACACAGTCGTCTCACCTGATCCGAGCGACATGGCGAGAACCGGCGACATCTTGTCGTACACGCCGAAACGCTCGGCATATTCGGCGACAAGGTTCATGCCCATATCGTTGGCCAGACGAACGGTCATCTGGTTACGGGACTTCTCGATCCCGAGACGCAGGGTGGACGGTCCCGCCGAGCCACCGCCGTAGTTCTGCGGGCGCCACACCTGGCCGCCCTGCACGATTTCTATCGGTGCATCGAGAATTACAGAGGCCGGCGTATAACCGTTGTCGAGCGCGGCGGCATAGACAAAGGGCTTGAAGGACGAGCCGGGCTGGCGCATTGCCTGGGTAGCACGATTGAATTCCGACTGTGCATAGGAGAAGCCGCCGACCATGGCAAGCACACGTCCCGTATGCGGATCCATCGCGACTAGCCCGCCCTGCACTTTCGGCGGCTGGCGAAGCCGATAGCTTCCGGCCTCACCGTCCTTGAGGGGCTCGACGAAGACGACGTCACCTGGCTGCAGAACGCCTTCGGGCGATTTTGCCGTCTTGCGGTCGCCGGTCGCCGAGCGATAGGCCCATTCCATATTCTCGGCGAGGATCTTGCCGGTCTTCCGCTCCGCAACAACCTTGCCGTCTGCTTCCTTGGCGGGCTGCAGCCCGATGTCGACCCGGTCGGTGGACACAGCGAGGACCACGGCCAGCTTCCACTCAGGCACATCGCTCAAGCCGTTGACCTTCGCCAATCCGGCGCCCCAATCCCCCGCGACGCTGATCTGCGCCACCGGCGCGCGATAGCCGCGCCGCTCATCATAGTTGATCAAGCCGTCCTGCAGCGCCTTGCGGGCAAACATCTGCATCTTCGGGTCGAGAGATGTGCGGACGGAAAGCCCGCCTTCGTAAAGTGCCTTGTCACCGTAACGCTCGATGATCTGGCGGCGGACCTCCTCGGAAAAATAGTCGGAGGCGAACAGATGGGAGCCGGTACGCCGGAGCGTTACCCCCAGCGGCTGCTTCTTGGCTTCGGCGCCATCTGCCGCGCTGACGAAGCCGTTCTCCACCATGCGATCGATCACCCAGTTGCGCCGCTCGATCGCGGCATCAGGATGGCGGAAGGGATGGTAATTGGAAGGCCCCTTGGGTAGCGACGCGAGATAGGCGGCCTCGGCGACCGTAAGTTCGGTCACGGCCTTGTCGAAATAGGTCAACGCCGCACCGGCAATGCCGTAGGCGTTCATTCCGAAAAAGATCTCGTTGAGATAAAGTTCAAGGATCTTGTCCTTGCTGTAAGTCTGCTCGATCCGGAACGACAGGATCGCTTCCTTTACCTTGCGGTCGATCGTCTGATCGGACGAAAGAAGAAAGTTCTTGGCAACCTGCTGGGTGATGGTCGAGGCGCCGACGGGGCGTCGTCCGGAACCCAGATTCTGAAGATTGGTCACGACCGCGCGGGCAAGGCCATAAACATCGACACCGGGATGGTTGTAGAAGTTCTTGTCTTCAGCGGAGAGGAAGGCGGCCTTTACTCGATCGGGGACGGCCTGGATGGGTAGGAAGAGACGGCGTTCGCGCGCATATTCGGCCATAAGGGCGCCGTTGTCTGCGTGAATGCGGGTCGCAACCGGCGGCTCGTAACTGCTGAGGACCGCGTAGTCGGGCAAATCCTTCGATACGCCGTTCAGGTATACCGCAACGACGACCGCGACGCCGAGTGCCAGAACGGATGCTAGTCCGAAGAAATATCCAATCAGTCTGATCATATTCGAGCTACCGGCGTTCGCTTTTGGTTCGGCGCGCAATGGCAAATATCGCACATATCGTCGCGTTTTGCACGTCGTGCGCCCATTGGCAAGACTAAGGGGACTGCAATGAAACCAGTATGGTTGCAGCAGACCGCCCATTTCGGAGTAACGGCCCGATTGTGAGGAAAATAGGGCCAGCATATGCGCGACGGCAATTCATTCCGCATCGGCGAAATCCGTGGTCGCAGACGACGCCGGCGAACGTCCGGCCAATTATCCTCCATTGGCAATGATGGGCGCGCGATAGCGCTTGATCGCTTCGGTAACGAGATCTGCGATCTTGGCGCGCCATTTCTCATCGAGCAGAACCTTTTCGTCTTCCTTGTTGGACAGAAAGCCCAATTCCAGCAGGACAGACGGCACGTCATGGGCCTGCAAGACCCGGAAACCGGCATAGCGATGGGGGTTGTTGATCAGAGCCACCTGGCCCTCGAAAGAGCGCACCACCGCATTGGCCATCGAGATCGAAAAGGCCTGGGTTTCGCGCCGGGTAAAATCAAGTAGGATGTCCGTCACTTCCGCCGGTTCGCTGGCAAGATCGACGCCTCCGACTTCGTCCGCGAGATTTTCGCGTTCGGCGAGGTCTGCCGCCATGTTGTCGGAGGCCTTGTCGGAAATGGTGTAGACTGTGGCCCCCCGGATATAGGGCTGGCGCAACTTGTCGGCATGCAGGGAGATAAACAGGTTCGCCCGATGCTGGCGGGCGATCGTGACGCGCTCTGATAGGGACAGGAACTCGTCTCCCTCGCGCGTCAGGAAGGCCTTGATCCCCCTCTCGCCGGAGAGACGCTTCAGCAATGCCTTGGCAAAGGCGAGCGTGATCTCCTTTTCCGGAGTCTTCGTTTCGGTGGCAATAGCCCCGTTGTCGATCCCGCCATGCCCGGCATCGATGGCGATGACGAAATCGTTTGCTGATCCTTCCTCCGGCTCACCGATCCGGTCACCCCGTGTTGCAGCTACAGGCACCGCCTGAGAGTTCCATGCCTGGCTTTTGACGAGGCCGGAGAAGACCTCTTCGGTCACCATCTCGGAATCGAGAACGAGCCGGTAGCCTTTTCCCGCCTCATCGACCTGCACCTCCGCGAGCGCCAGCTTCGCGGGACGCTCAGCCGTGAGCACGATTCTGGCCGAATCGGGGCCCATCGAACCGTAGCGGATATCGTTGAAAAGCCCGCGCGCCTTCAGGTCGTCCTGCCCGAATGCAAACGCGGTCGCGGGCAGATCGACGACGATGCGGTCCGGCTTCGCGATATAGCGAACCTCGAAGCTTGGCTTGCGGTCGAAATCGATCACGATGCGCGTGCGGGCCCGGTCACCGGCAATCCGCGCCGCATAGGCGACCAAAGGGCTGCCTTCGGCCGCGCTCGCCTGCACAACAGGAATCAATATCGATATCGACACCATCAGGCAGGCCAGCAGCGCCGTGCTCCACCGCCCAAGAGGGCCGCCGATCCAAGAATGGTTCACACTCGCCCCTTTCCGCCCGTTCCCTCGTACACTCCCGCCGCCGCGGGACCATGATCACGCATTTGATTCGAAACTGCGGAAAATCAAATCCGCACCATAACGAATCGACTCTGCGCCCGGATGATAGGCCACTTTCGGAGGCCTTTTGCGTTTCACAATACGCAGAATATAACCAATGCGTGAAACGCCATTAATCCATCGTTAATATGGCGCAATTGGGTTTTCCCTTGCTATTGCGATAGAGAAAACATACAAGGCACACGAGGGATAAAAGTGCCCACGGGATAGAATCATTGCCGCGGCTGCCAACCTACAAGAGTTTGGCGCCAAGCTTGCCGGACATTCATCCGCCGTCACTGCATTTCTATCCTGAAACTGGATTACAGGCCGGCAATTGGCCGGTTTTGGTAAATGGTGGGCAACCACCAAATGCTCTTCAGAGCACTCATCGGGCCCAAGGGCCTATGGCATTGTCGTTTTCGTTCGGTCATTGATGTCGTTGCAGCAGGTTCCTAAAAACGTTGGCAGACTTGGGGATTTCAATGTCCCGGAAGCTGTACAGCTGCTGCTCGCGCACCCCGCCGGACGTGAACATCTATATCCGGCGCTTTGTCCGCAAGACATCTCTCGCACGTTCATGCAACGAGCGACCCGGTCTCTTCGAGGCAGCGCCGAGGAGCACACCTTAAATGGCAGACAAAATGCTTATCGACGCGTCTCACGAAGAAGAGACGCGCGTTGTCGTCGTACGCGGTAACCGGATAGAAGAGTTCGATTTCGAGTCCCAGCACAAGAAGCAGATCAGGGGCAACATCTATCTGGCTAAGGTTACGCGGGTCGAACCCTCGCTGCAGGCCGCATTCGTTGACTACGGCGGCAATCGCCACGGCTTCCTGGCATTCGCCGAAATCCATCCCGATTACTATCAGATCCCGCTCGCGGACCGTCAGGCACTTTTGAGCGCAGAGGCGGAAGAGCATCGCCGCGATGATGACGGCGAAACGGAGGCGCCCGTTGCCGACCTCGCCAAGCAGGAACAGCCGGATATCGGCATTGTTCCTGTCAAGGAAGAGGTGGAAGAAGCAACCGTATCGGCCGAACCGACAGAGGAGACCGCCGAAGAACCGGCGCCCAAGCCGAAGGCACGCCGCGCACGCAAGCCGCGTGGCAAGAAAGCAACCGAGGTCGCAGAAGCAGCTGAAACAACCGCCGAGGCTTCCGAAGGCGCAGACGCCGCCGAGGACGAGGGCGGCAATGGCAGCATGGCTGCCATGGTCGACATGGACGAGATTTCGGAAGAAGCCGGCGGCCGCCGCCGTGGCGGCAACGACGATTTCGACGATGATGACGACGACCACGACCATGACGGCGAGAAGGAAGAAATCGAATCCGTCGGCGCCGAAGACGCGATGGAGGAAGTCCCCGATCGCGTCGTACGCAAGCCCCGCAAGCAGTACCGCATCCAGGAAGTCATCAAGCGCCGGCAGATCCTGCTGGTCCAGGTGGCCAAGGAAGAACGCGGCAACAAGGGCGCGGCTCTGACCACCTACCTGTCGCTTGCCGGCCGCTACTCCGTCCTGATGCCGAATACGGCGCGCGGCGGCGGTATTTCGCGCAAGATCGTCAGTCCGCAAGACCGCAAACGGCTGAAGGAAATCGCTCGCGGGCTCGAAGTGCCGCAAGGCATGGGAGTGATCCTGCGCACAGCCGGGGCCAATCGCACCAAGGTCGAGGTCAAGCGCGACTTCGAGTATCTGATGCGCCTTTGGGAAAACGTTCGCACGCTAACACTGAACTCCACTGCCCCCTGCCTCGTCTACGAGGAAGGAAGCCTGATCAAGCGCTCGATCCGTGACCTTTACAACAAGGACATCAACGAGATCGTCGTTGCCGGCGAGGAAGGCTATCGCGAGGCGAAGGACTTCATGAAGATGCTGATGCCGAGCCACGCAAAGGTGGTTCAGCCGTATCGCGACCTTCATCCGATCTTCTCGCGCTCCGGCATCGAGGGACAGCTCGACCGGATGCTTCAGCCGCAGGTGACGCTGAAGTCCGGTGGCTACATCATCATAAACCAGACCGAAGCTCTGGTGGCCATCGACGTCAACTCGGGCCGCTCGACACGCGAATATTCCATCGAGGATACGGCCCTTCAGACCAACCTCGAGGCCGCCGAAGAAGTGGCCCGCCAGCTTCGCCTGCGCGACCTCGCGGGCCTGATCGTCATCGACTTCATCGACATGGAAGAAAAGCGCAACAACCGCGCCGTCGAGAAGAAGCTGAAGGACTGCCTGAAGAACGATCGCGCCCGCATCCAGGTCGGCCGGATCTCGCATTTCGGCCTCCTGGAAATGTCGCGCCAGCGTATCCGGGCTTCGGTTCTGGAATCGACGACCCAGCTCTGCCCCCATTGCGGCGGCACAGGGCTTATCCGCTCGCAGTCCTCGGTCGCACTGCACGTGCTTCGCGGCATCGAGGAATTCCTGCTGAAGAGCACGACGCATGACATCACGGTTCGCACGACGCCGGAAACCGCGCTCTACCTGCTCAACCAGAAGCGTGGCACCATTGTCGATTACGAGCACCGCTTTGGCGTAACGATCGTGATCGATTCCGACGACAGCGTCGGTTCCCAGCATTTCGCGATCGATCGCGGCGAACCGGTACCCAACCCGGTCAAGATCGAGACTCTCATGCAACTCCTTCCCGAGCCTGAGGAGGACGAAGTCTACGTCGAGCTTGAGGAAGAAGAGGAAGACGAAGAGGCCATCGAATCCGCTGCCGCTGCGAAGGCGGAATTGCCCGCCGCCAGCGACGAACAGGCGGGACGCAAGCGCAAACGCCGCCGTCGCCGCCGCAACAAGAACGGCAATGGCGAAGGCGTTTCTGCCCAGGCCGTGAATGGCGAAGCCGAGATGGACGAGGAAGAGGGCGACGAGGGCGAGGAGGAAGCTGCGTCTGACGTTTCCACCGAAGCCGGCGAACTGGCCTCTGAGGACGGTCAGAAGCGCAAGCGCCGCCGGCGCGGCAAGCGCGGCGGACGGCGGAACCGTCCTGGCGAGGAAACGGGCGACGAGAGTGAATCGCCTGCAGAGGGCGAGGAGAGTGGCCCCGAAACCGAGGCCGAACTGATCGAGGAAATCGCGGATCAGAGCGTCACGGCGGAGCAGCCCGCCATGGCAGCCATCGAATCGTCCGAAATAGCAAGCGAAGAAGTCGTGGCACCGAAGCCGCGCCGGAGTCGCAAGGCAAAGGTCGCCGTTTCTCCGGTCGAGGAACCGATCATCGCCGAAGACAAGCCGGCGGCGGAAGCCGAGGTCACCGCAAAGCGCGCCGAACAACCAGTGACGGAATCGGAAGAAGCGATCGAAAAGGCTGCGGAAGCCGAAAAGCCGGCGCGCGCAAATCGCCAGTCGAACGTCTCGACCTCCGAGCCGGTTGTCACATCGGCCAAGACGGCGGCGGAAGGTGAAGGGGAGCAGCCGAAGCCGAAAAAAGGCGGCTGGTGGCAAAAGCGCGGATTTTTCTGATCTCCTAGTTGAACATTGAGAAAACGGCCGCGCATTGCGCGGCCGTTTTGCATTCCACGATCTCTTCTACAAGGCCTTGGACCTCAGCCGGTTGTGGGTCTTTCCATTATCAAGGTCGGCTGGTTCGCATACTCGGCCAGGCATTTTTCGACGTAGCCGTTCTTCAGTGCCACACGGATGGATGCCGAATGTTCAGGATCGAAAAGACACGCGGTCTTGCCGCCTAGAAAATTCCTATCACCCCACTGCACGGCTGCCGCGACCGCTTCGGTTGCAAGGCCCATGCCGTGCGCACTTGCAACCAGCGCCCAGCCGATTTCGGGAATTCCATCCAACGGTGGGTCTATATCCCGCTTGTAATCGGCAAAGCCAACCTCCCCCAGAAATTGCCCGGTATCCCTGTCTTCCACGACCCAATAGCCGAATCCCAGAGCCTGCCAATGGCCAATATACCGCAGCAGACGCGACCACGATTCCGATGCTGTCGATGGCTTTCCGGTAATATACCGAACGATGCGCTCGTCTGCCCACATTGCTGCCACAGCGTCGAAATCACCGGCCCGATGACCGCGCATCCTGGTCCTGGGAGTCAGCATTTCTGGTGCGGAATATATGGGGTCTCTGACTAGAATTGCTGACATCTGTCTCATCACTGGCGCCTCGGCACGGCTATCACAATACCGCGCTGAGAGATTGATTCAACTGGCGACCAAACTGATTCAGGAAATGGCTCCACGACACTGATATCCTTGTCGTATTAACGAAGCCAGGTCTCGATCCGGTCCAGCGCCTCCACCATTTCCGCCTTGGTCCCGGCATAGGAGAACCGCATGGCCCGGTGGCCGTCCACGGGATCGAAATCGAGCCCGGGTGTGGCCGCCACATTGATCGCGGCAAGCATTTCGCGCGCAAACGCCATGCTGTCATTGGTATACCGGCTGACATCGACATAGGCGTAGAAGGCGCCATCCATCGGCGACAGCAGCGGCAGGCCGAGTTGCGGCAAGCGTTGCAGCAGGTAGTCGCGATTGTCCCGGCAGCTCTGCTTGTACTGCTCCAGTTCCTCACCCGCGCCGAGCGCGGCAAGGGCGGCGATCTGCGACAGTTCTGGCGCGGAAATATAGAGGCTCTGGGCCAGGCATTCGAGCGGACGGACGAGGTTTTCCGGAACCACCATCCATCCGATCCGCCACCCGGTCATGCAGTAGTACTTCGAGAAGGAGTTGATGATGACCGCCTCATTGCCAATCTCCAGCGCGCTCGTTTCGTCGCCGGAAAAGGTCAGCCCGTGGTAGATCTCGTCTGATATCAGGGTGATCCCCTCCCCGTCGCAGTAAGACGTCAGTTCCCGCAGCTGCTGGCGCCCCGTCACCGTACCGGTCGGATTCGCGGGACTCGCAACCAGAACGCCCTTCAGCCGCGTTCCGGTCTCCTTCTGTGCCGCCTCGAGACTTTCGGGCGTGAGCGTGAAATACGTGCCGGCATTCACCGGCACCTCGACGACCTTCAGCCCAAGGGCCTTCAGGATGTTGCGATAAGCGGGATATCCGGGCCGGGCGATGGCAACAGCGTCGCCCGCATCGAAGAGCGCCAGGAAAGCGAGATTGAAGGCGGCCGACGAACCGGTAGTGACGACAATGCGTTGTGGATCCATGCTGATGCCGTGTCGTGTCTGGTAATAACCAGCAAGCGCACGGCGCAGTTCGATCATGCCAAGCGCATCGGTATAGCCGATGCGTCCGTGGGCCAGTGCCTCGCGCGCCGCGGCAAGGGCCGCAGCCGGCGCAGGATGTCCCGGCTGGCCGACCGCCATGGAAATGACGGGGAAGCCGGCCTGGCGGCGCTTCGTCGCTTCGGCAAGGACGTCCATCGCATGAAAGGGTTCGACTGCGCTGCGCTTGGAAATGGAAACCACGGACAACTCTCTCTCTTTTGGGGAAAAGGCGCCCGACATTTGCCGCATTATTGCGGTCATCACAATGGCGCGATTGGCTTGGCGCGACCAATTTTCCAATTTCCCTTTCGGGCTTGGGTCATTAGACTGGACGATGGCTCGATTATCGGCTCAAAGGCGAGCCAGCGCGCTTTCCGCATGGGCGGACAGCCAACAAGAGGAATGACATGGCCCTGAAGTTGAAATATCTCGCCGCCGCGGCGCTCATGATGCTGCCGGTATCGCTTCCGACAGCGGTGAATGCCCTCGACGACCAGCAGAAGAAGGAGTTCGGCGAGTTCATCAAGGAATACCTCCTCGCCAATCCGGAAATCATGCTGGACGTGCAGGATGCCCTTGAGAAGAAGCAGAACGACGCCCGCCTCAAGCAAGCTTCCGCCGCAGTCGAGGAGAACAAGGACGCGCTGTTTTCTTCCAAACACGACATATCCCTTGGCAATCCGAACGGCGATGTGACCATCGTCGAGTTCTTCGACTACAATTGCGGCTACTGCAAACGGGCCCTGTCGGACATGGAAGAAATCCTGTCGAAGGACAAGAATGTCCGCTTCGTTCTCAAGGAATTCCCGATCCTCGGACCGGAATCGCTTGCCGCCCACAAGGTCTCCGATGCCTTCCGCAAGCTCGCGCCGGAAAAATACGGCGATTTCCACCGTGCATTGCTCGGGGCCGAGGGTCGTGCGAGCGAGGAAAGCGCGATCGAGGTCGCCACGTCGCTTGGCGTGGCCGAGGCAGACATCCGCAAGATGATGGCCGACAATCCGAACGACGAAGCTGTCAAGGAGGCCTACCAGTTGGCAACGAGCCTCGGCATCACCGGCACGCCATCCTACATCGTCGGCAACGAGGCTGTCTTTGGCGCCATCGGTTCGGAGTCCATCGAGCAGAAGGTCGCCAACGTCCGCACCTGCGGTCAGACCGCCTGCTGATCCCCGCGCTACCGATGATTCCGTCGCATCGCCCGCATTTTCAATGAACCTGGACCTCAGGCACGCAGGGGGCTTTCCCTTGCGAGCCTCTCAGTCTATAGGAGGCGGTTGAAAAGCGACGGATGCTCGGATGACCAAAACCATATTCGTACTGAATGGCCCCAATCTGAACATGCTTGGCAAACGCGAGCCGGGTATCTATGGCGGCAAGACGCTTGTCGACATCGAGGCAGATTGCAAGGATGCCGGCGATGCGCTCGGTTTCACGATCGATTTCCGGCAAAGCAATCACGAGGGAAAGTTGGTCGACTGGTTGCACGAGGCGAACGACAAGGCAATCGGCGTCGCCATCAATCCTGGCGCCTATGGGCATACCTCCATCGCTTTGCATGACGCGATCCGCGCGATCGCCGTGCCGGTGGTCGAAGTTCACATCTCCAACATTCATGCTCGGGAAGAATTCCGGCACAAATCGATGATAGCGCCAGCCGCCAAAGGCATGATCTGCGGCTTCGGCCCACATAGCTACATCCTGGCGCTACACGCGCTGAAGAACATCACGCAATAACAAGAATATAGGACCCTTTTCCATGGCAGACAAGAAATCGGGAATTGATCAGTCGCTGATCCGTGATCTGGCGAACATCCTCAACGAAACCGATCTCACCGAGATCGAGGTCGAACAGGACGAATTGAGGATCCGCGTATCGCGCGCCGGGCCGCAAATGATGACCATGCCCCAGATGCAGTCCTATCAGGTCCCGCAGCCGTCCGCCGTCGCTCCTGCCGCCGCGCCCGTTGCTGCTGCTGAACCCGCCCGCAATCTCTCCAACGCCGTCACCGCTCCAATGGTCGGAACCGTCTATTTGGCGCCGGCTCCCGGTTCGCGCCCGTTCGTCGAAGTCGGCTCGATCGTCAAGGAAGGCCAGACGCTCCTGATCATCGAGGCCATGAAAACCATGAACCAGATTCCGGCGCCGCGCTCGGGCAAGGTCGTTGAGATTCTCGCCCAGGACGCCCATCCCGTCGAATACGGCGAACCCCTGGTGGTTATCGAGTGAGCCAATGAGCGGTATATCAAAGATACTCATAGCCAATCGCGGCGAAATCGCACTTCGCGTCCTGCGTGCCTGCAAGGAGCTTGGAATTGCTTCCGTAGCGGTGCACTCGACAGCCGATGCCGATGCCATGCATGTGCGGTTGGCCGACGAGAGCGTCTGCATCGGCCCTCCGCCGTCGCGTGAAAGCTATCTCAACATCCACCAGATCGTCTCGGCCTGCGAGATCACCGGCGCCGATGCGGTCCATCCGGGCTATGGCTTCCTGTCGGAGAACGCCAAGTTCGCCGATATCCTGGATGCTCACGGCATCACGTTTATCGGGCCAACCGCCGAGCACATCCGCCTGATGGGTGACAAGATCACCGCCAAGAAGACGGCCGAAGCGCTGGGTATCCCGGTCGTTCCCGGGTCCGAGGGCGAAGTGAAGCCGGAAAACGCGCTCGAGATCGCAAGAAAGATCGGCTTCCCTGTCCTCATCAAGGCCACCGCCGGCGGCGGCGGGCGCGGCATGAAGATCGCCAACAATGAGTCGGAAGTCGAGGAAGCAGTTTCCACCGCCCGTTCCGAAGCCCTGGCGGCCTTCGGCAACGATGCTGTTTATATGGAAAAATATCTTGGCAAGCCGCGTCATATCGAGGTGCAGGTTCTCGGCGATGGCGAAGGCAATGCCATCCATCTCGGCGAGCGCGACTGCTCCTTGCAGCGGCGTCACCAGAAGGTCTGGGAAGAAGCCAATTCTCCGGCTCTCAATGTCGAACAGCGCATGGCGATCGGCAAGGTCTGCGCCGATGCGATGAAGAAGTTGAAATATCGCGGCGCCGGCACGATCGAGTTCCTCTACGAGAACGGCGAATTCTATTTCATCGAAATGAACACCCGGCTGCAGGTCGAGCATCCCATCACCGAGGCAATTACCGGCATAGACCTCGTGCATGAGCAGATCCGCATCGCTTCCGGCGGCGGACTTTCGGTGACGCAGGACGAGGTCGTTTTCTCCGGCCATGCCATCGAATGCCGCATCAATGCCGAGGACCCGCGCTCATTCGTGCCCTGCCCCGGCACGATCACGCATTTCCATGCGCCCGGCGGTCTCGGCGTGCGCGTCGATTCCGGAGTCTATCAAGGCTACAGGATTCCGCCCTACTACGACAGCCTGATCGGCAAGCTGATCGTTCACGGACGAACACGCGTCGAATGCATGATGCGCCTCAGGCGCGTGCTGGACGAGTTCGTGATCGACGGCATCAAGACGACCCTGCCGTTGTTCCAAGACCTGATCGCCAATCAGGATATCGCCAACGGGGACTACGACATCCACTGGCTGGAAGACTATCTGGCCAGGACTTCCGCATAGGATTCCGATGGCCGGGCGGCGCAGCAGAGACAACACTTTAACGCCTGACATCCTGCTGCGCGCCTACTCCATCGGGCTCTTCCCGATGGCGGAATCGGCTGACGATCCGGATATATTCTGGGTCGAGCCGGAGTTGCGGGGGATCCTGCCGCTCGACAGCTTCCATATCTCCAAAAGCCTTGCCAAGGCGGTGCGTCAAAAGCCCTTCGATATTCGCTATAATACGGCCTTCGACGCCGTGGTCGAGAAATGCGCTGAATCGGCGAAGGATCGGCCGACCACATGGATCAACGAGACGATCAAGAGCCTATATGGTGCCCTGCACCGCATGGGCCACGCCCATTCTGTCGAGGCGTGGGAGGGCGACGAACTCGTCGGCGGACTGTATGGCGTCTCGCTCGGAAGCGCCTTCTTCGGAGAAAGCATGTTCTCCCGGCGAAGCAATGCCTCCAAGATCTGCCTCGTTCATCTCGTCGAACGCCTGAAGGAGCGTGGCTTCACGCTGCTCGACACGCAGTTCACGACCGAGCACCTGATGACCTTCGGCGCGATCGATGTGTCGAGAGAGCAGTATGCGCGCTTGTTGGAAAGGGCCGTGGCAGGACCGGACGTCGCGTTCACCTGATAGAACGAATCTGACGTTGGCGTCAGGGCTTTAGAACAACCCGACACTTCCAGGTTTCGTCACCGGTGGCTGCGGCACCGGCTGCCCTTCTTCGCCACCCTGAGGAATGTCGAGCGGCGGCAGGAGGTCTCCCGGCGCATTGTCCGGCACCTGTTGGGGATTGTCGAGCGGTGGCAAAGCGTTGCCGGAAGAGATTCCCGGTATCTCCCGCGGAGCGTCTAGGGGAGGAACAGAATCCGGCTGCCGCAAGGTACCGGTATCCTGCGCTGGGGCGGCTGTCGCGGGGGGCGTCACGTCGCCGCCCGCCTGCTCCGGCTGCCCGCTCACGGCCGGCACCGGGGTCCCGGCGGGTTTCTGAGTCTCGGCCGCTTCCTGCGCCTCCGAAACCGGCACGGGAGCGGGATGAGCGGCCACGACGCCTTCGGGAGCCGGGATGTCCGACGACCGCTTGCAGCCGGTCAGCCACACGTCGTAGATCGCGTGTTCGACCGCATTGAGAGCCGGACTGTCGGCGAACATCCAGCCGGAAAAGATGCGGCGGATCTTGCGGTCGAGAGTGATCTCGTCGACTTCAACGAAGGCATCAACCTTCTGGGCCTCAGCATCGTCGCGGGAATAGCAGACCTTCGGCGTCACCTGCAGCGCGCCAAACTGGACGGTCTCATCCACGTAGACGTCGAAGGAAGTGATGCGCCCGGTGATCTTGTCGATGCCGGCGAATTCCGCGACCGGATTGGCGATCCGCTCGGCATGTGCCGGCGCGACCGGCATCAGCAGGGAAACAGCGGTCGTCAGCGCAAGAAGACCTTTTGCGCCCCGTTCGATACCGTTCCCGAAAAGCTTCATTCGTCCAGTCTCCAGCCCTTATACCCGCGGATGCTCCGAATGTTAGCCATCCCGAGACTCAAGCGGCTAAACTGCAATTGTGGCTAAAACTGGTGTCAGTTGCCCGGCGTCCAGGCATCGTAGTCGCCGGTGACGCGCGGGCGTTCGCCCGGAACGGCAATGGAGCCCGGCGGGCGGTAGGCCAGGGATGTACCCGTCCGGTTGGCCCGATGCGGCCTTTGCCATTCGCGCGCCTTGTAGTCATCCTTCGGCGGCGGCACATCGGTCCGGTGGTGCATCCAGCCATGCCAGCCGGGCGGAATGGAGGACGCGTCGGCATAGCCCTTGTAGATCACCCAGCGGCGCGGCAGGCCGAAGGTGGTCGTGCCGCCCTCGTAATAGACATTGCCGAACTCGTCCTCGCCGACGCGCTTTCCGTTGCGCCAGGTGAAGAAACGCGTTCCCATGGTTTGTCCGTTCCACCAGGTGAAAAGTTCCAACAGAAGCTGCTTCATGTCTCGTCCTTGGCTCCGCCGCCATCCGGCAACCGGCTTGAATTTCCAATCCCGCTTATGCCGCCTCATGGGCTGATTGTCCAGTGATTCGCGGCACGGACCTTTTCATTTCAGCTTGAACTTGAAGCCGAGATGGCTCGGTGTGAAACCGAGGCGCTCGTAGAACCGGTGGGCGTCCTTGCGCGCCAAATTCGATGTCAGCTGAACGAGCCGCATGCCCGTTCGCTCGGCCTCGCCGAGACAGAAGCGGATCATCGCCTCGCCAATCCCCTGCCCCCGGCAATCAGCGCGCGTATGGACCGCCTCGACGATCATCGACGACGATCCCCGCCCCGTCAGCGCGGTCGTGACAACGGTCTGGAAGGTTCCGACCACTTCGCCATCGCGCTCCACCACATAGAGGGTCTCGTTCGGGGAGGCTCCAATCCTGCGGAAGGCGGCGATATAATCGGCGAGCGCCGACGGATCCGTGGTGTCTCCATGACCGCCGATGGCATCGGAGGCGAACATTGCGACAATGGCCGGTACGTCTTCCTCGCGTGGCTGCCTGATGATGATCGCCGAAGCTTGCATATTTTTCCCTTCCGCGCGTTACTCTTGGCGAGGTTTAGGGCGAATGCAGGAGCACCGTATGACGGCCAGAAGGTTTTGCACGACTATTTTCGCGATCGCATTCTCGGCCGCAGGTGCATTCGCGCAAGAAGGGGGCCGCCTTGGCATCGCCTTCGTCCAGGCACCGGAGATGTCGAGCGGGGTTTGCACGGGCAAGGACGCCGCGGATGCCTTCGGCTGCGCCAAGCAACAGTGCATCGACGGAGGAGGAACGGCGGAGGATTGCCTCGAGGCCGCTTACTGCTTCCCGGCACGCTTCAGCGTCGACGTCTTCATGCAGTCGATCGATGGACCACACTGGCATGAATATTTCTGCGGCTGGGACACGAAAGAACTCGCGCTCGCCGCGTCCAAGGTCGCCTGCGACAACATCAAGCGGCCCTATCTGATCGAATGCACGCCAGTGCTGATCTATGACGAGGACGGCAATTCGGAAGAAGTTCCGATGGACAACTGACCGGAAACGCGACCGGTTACAGTCCGTTCAGCCGAGCGTTTTCTCCATGATGATAGCCGGTAACCCGGAATCCGGGCCGCCGCAACTGGTCGTGCGATCAACCTCGATGAAACCGTGCGCCGTGTAGAAGGCGATTGCGGCTTCATTGCGTGGCTCGACCTCCAGCCGCATGATCTCGGCATCGGGAAAACAGGTCTCGACTTCGGCGAAAAGATCGCGGCCGATCCCCATGCGCTGGCACGAGGGGCGCACATAAAGCTGATGCAACATGGCGGTTTTCGCCATCTTCGGCGACATGGCGGCATATGCCATGCCGCCAAGCTGCTTGCCGTCGTCAGCGACAAGGAACTCACCACCCTTCTTTCCCATGCGTGCTTTCAGCGCCGGCAGCGAATGCCAAGCGTCGATCAGTTGTTGCACCTTCTCCGGACCATAGAACCGGTCGTAGGTGACGTGGAACGTCTCCGACAGCAGGCTGCGAAGCGCTTCCGCGTCCTGAGGGCCGGCTGTGCGGACGAAGAACAAGGCTTAATCCTCGATGCCGAGTTTGGCCTTGACGAGGGCCTGCACGGCTTGCGGATTGGCCTTGCCGCCGGTCGCCTTCATCACCTGGCCGACGAACCAGCCGGCAAGTGTGGGCTTGGCCAGAACCTTGGCGACCTGATCGGGATTGGCCGCGATGATCTCGTCGACGGCCTTCTCAATGGCGCCGCTGTCGGTCACCTGCTTCATGCCGCGGGCCTCGACGATCTCTGCCGGATCACCGCCCTCGTTCCAGACGATTTCGAAGAGATCCTTGGCGATCTTACCCGAGATCGTTTCGGCCTTGATGAGGTCGATGATGCCGCCGAGCTGGGCAGGCGAAACCGGAGTCTCTTCAATGCCTTTTCCGGCTTTGTTCAAGGCGCCCAGCAGGTCGTTGATGACCCAGTTGGCGGCCGTCTTGCCGTCGCGGCCCTCGGCCACGGCCTCGAAATAGTCGGCGATCGCCTTTTCCGACACGAGCACCGAAGCATCGTAGACCGAGAGGCCGAGATCGCGTACGAAACGGGCCTTCTTGTCGTCGGGCAGTTCCGGCAGATCCTTCTTCAACTCCTCTACGAAGGCATCGTCGAATTCGAGCGGCAGGAGGTCCGGATCCGGGAAGTAGCGATAATCGTGAGCCTCCTCCTTAGACCGCATCGAGCGGGTCTCGCCCTTGCCGGGGTCGAAGAGGCGGGTCTCCTGATCTATCGAACCCCCGTCTTCAAGAATGGCGATCTGGCGGCGCGCCTCGTATTCGATCGCTTGACCGATGAAGCGGATCGAATTGACGTTCTTGATCTCGCAGCGCGTGCCGAATTCGCCACCCGGGCGGCGGACCGAAACGTTGACGTCGGCGCGCATCGAGCCCTCGTCCATGTTGCCATCGCACGTGCCGAGATAGCGCACGATCGAACGCAGCTTGGTCATGTAGGCCTTCGCTTCGTCGGACGAGCGCATGTCAGGCTTGGAGACGATTTCCATCAGCGCCACGCCTGAACGGTTGAGGTCGACATAGGACATTGTCGGGTGCTGGTCGTGAATGGACTTGCCGGCATCCTGTTCCAGGTGCAGGCGCTCGATACCGATCTCGATATCCTCGAAATTGCCCTGGCGGTCGGGGCCGAGCGAAATGACGATCTTGCCCTCGCCGACGATCGGGTCCTTGAACTGCGAGATCTGGTAGCCCTGCGGCAGGTCGGGATAGAAGTAGTTCTTGCGGTCGAAGATCGAACGGTTGTTGATCTTCGCCTTCAGCCCAAGTCCGGTGCGAACCGCCTGGCGGACGCATTCCTCGTTGATCACCGGCAGCATGCCCGGCATGGCCGCATCGACCAGCGAGACATTGGAGTTCGGTGCGTTGCCGAATGTCGTCGAAGCGCCGGAAAAGAGCTTGGAATTGCTCGTCACCTGGGCATGCACCTCCATGCCGATAATGACTTCCCAATCGCCAGTGGCCCCGGGAATGAAGCGTTTCGGGTCGGGCGTGCGCGTGTCAACTAGGGTCATCTGGAGCTCTTGTCATGCGTGGTTTTCAGACCTCGTGAGGTAGAGCAAATGGCGCGGCGGCGCAAGGCTTGTCACATAGGCTCACCGACGCAAAACGTCCCCCGGAAAGGTCTCATTCATCGAAACAGGGTAGATTGCGGTCGATGACAGTAGACAACATTCTGCCCCTGATGACGATTACGGCGCTCTATAACGTTGTGGTATTCTACGTCTACTGGTGGGACAAGAACGCAGCGAGGTACGGACAACGGCGCATCAGCGAAAACACGCTGCTGGGGTTCGCCTTGTTTGCCGGGAGCCCCGGCGCGCTCGTTGCTCAAAAGGCCCTGCGGCACAAAACCCGCAAACAACCCTTTGCCGCGTCCCTGAAGGCCATCGTGGCCCTGCATTGTATACTTACCGCAATTGCCCTCACCGTCACGGTGGCGCCTGATTTCACGCTTCAGGTCGTCCGGGCCATTGCCATGAGCCTCAGCTAGAACTCCTGTCCGTAGCCCCCAGGCTCATCCTCCACCAAAGGCTTGGAAAGCCCGACCGTCTGTACGTCGCGGTCGAGTTTCGGATTATAGGCGATCGTCAGCCAATGCACCGCGTAGCCATGCTTCTCGAAGAATTCGACGGCTTCCCTGTTCCTCGCATGGGTCTCAAGCGTCGCCTTGTTGAAGCCCTGGCGCAGGATTTCCTTTTCGACCTCATCCAGAAGAGTGGTACCGAGACCCTGCCTTTGAAAATCGGGATCGATCCAGAAATCGGTAATGTTCTCGTCGAGTTCCTCGCGCGCGGCCCACCCGGCGGCATCACCATTCACCTCGATCACAGAAATTGTCAGCCATCCGGTGCGGGTAAAATTCGCAAATGCCGTACGGGCGTTTTCAACCATGGCCTTGGTCTCACCCACCGGGATCATCGCCTTCTCCCAGGCGCGAAAGCCGATATCGGTGAGGATTGCGGCCTCATCGAGCCGCGCGCTGCGTATGGTGATCATCAATGCCCCACCTTTCCGCGATAGTAGACCATCGGACCGCCGGTTTTTCCAGCCTGCCGCCGACCGCCGACAGAGAACGGGATATTCTCTCTTGTTTTCAGATGGTTGTAGGTAGCCTTGCGACCGACGCGAGGGTGCAAGAGATCGCTTCCGATAGACGAAACCGTCCTGTGACCGATTCGACACGAGAGCGGAAAAGGGTGCCTTTGCGCCACGTCCGCCGCTTGACCATATCGCCCGGCATGCACATCTTTGTAGCGTAACCCATGGAGTTTGGATGTTCGGTCAGTCGGAGTCCCGGTAAAGGCCCCTGCCCGCGATCGTCATGATCCGCGCGCTCGGGCCCATAAAAAGCGAAGCCCCGACGCCCCTGCGGCGCCGGTATCGTTTTTGCGCGCTCGGCTCAGAGCGCTTATCCGGATCGACACCATGGACATTTCCCGCGCCGAACAGCGCATCCTCCACCTGCTCGCCCAGGGCGGGCGCATCGAACTCACCCGTGACGAAAGCCACAAGATCGAGAAGATCCAGCTCTTCACCCGCGAAGGCTGGGTGTTTGGAGGTCTCGACGTCATCGCCTTCCGCAAGCTGAAGCAGAAGAAGGCGATCAAGTCACAAGGTGGCAAGCCCTACCGCATCACCGAACGCGGTCTGGTGCTGGTCAGGTCACAGCCGGACAACCGTTAAGACAAACGCAAAGCGGCGCCCTCGGGCGCCGCCAATCCCTACTCAAATCAGCAGAATATCACCACCACTTCGCCGGCGTGAACCGGCCTGCAGCCTGCTCGATGACGTGGGCAGTCTTGAACAGTGTGCTCTCCTCGAACGGGCGGCCGATCAGCTGCAGGCCGAGCGGCAGGCCCTTGGCGTCGAGACCGGCGGGGACGGAGAGGCCCGGCAAGCCGGCCATGTTCACGGTCACGGTGAAGATGTCGTTGAGGTACATCTTCACTGGATCGGACGCGAGGTCCTCGTCGGCTATACCGAAGGCGGAAGACGGCGTGGCGGGCGTCAGGATGGTATCGACGTCATTGAAAGCCAGCTCGAAATCGCGCTTGATCAGGGTGCGGACCTTCTGGGCCCGCAGATAATAGGCGTCGTAGTAGCCGGCCGAGAGCACATAGGTACCAATCATGATACGGCGCTTGACCTCGGTTCCGAAGCCTGCTGCACGGGTCTTTTCGTACATGTCGGCAATATCCTTGCCGTCGACGCGCAGTCCGTAGCGAACCCCGTCATAGCGGGCAAGGTTCGAGGAGGCTTCGGCTGGTGCCACGATGTAATAGGCCGGCAGCGCGTATTTCGTGTGCGGCAGGGAAATGTCGACGATCTCGGCGCCGGCGTCCTTCAGCCATGCGATGCCTTGGCTCCAGAGGGTTTCGATCTCGTCGGGCATGCCGTCGACACGATACTCCTTCGGGATGCCGATCCGCATACCCTTCAGCGACTGGCCGAGCGCAGCCTCATAGTTCGGCACGGGAATGTCGACCGAGGTCGTATCCTTGTCGTCGACGCTCGCCATCGATTTCAGAAGGATGGCAGCGTCGCGCACGTCGCGCGCAATCGGACCGGCCTGATCGAGCGAGGATGCAAAAGCGACCGTACCCCAGCGCGAGCAGCGGCCATAGGTCGGCTTGATGCCGACGGTGCCGGTAAAGGCGGCCGGCTGGCGGATCGAGCCGCCGGTATCGGTTGCCGTGGCTCCGGCGCACAGATGCGCGGCGACAGCAGCGGCCGAACCGCCGGACGAACCGCCCGGAACGAGCTGCTGGTTGGAGCCGCTCGCCTTCCATGGGTTGACGACCGGCCCGTAATGCGAAGTCTCGTTGGACGAGCCCATGGCGAACTCGTCCATGTTGAGCTTGCCGAGCATGACAGCACCATCGTCCCATAAATTCTGGGTGACCGTCGATTCATACTTCGGCTTGAACCGGTTCAGGATGCCCGAGCAGGCCTGGGTATGCACATCGCGCGTCGCAAACAGGTCTTTGATGCCGAGCGGAATGCCTTCGAGCGCGCCTGCCTTGCCTTCGGCGATACGCGCGTCCGAAGCCTTGGCCATCTCGCGGGCCTTGTCACCCGTCACTGTCACATAGGCGTTGATGACATCGTTGGCGGCCTCTATCGCCTGGATATAGGCTTCGGTCAGTTCGACGGCTTTGATTTCCTTCGCCGCCAGTTTGGCGCGGGCTTCGGCAATGGTCAGACTGGTCAGTTCGCTCATGATGTCGGTTCGCTTTGGATGAACGGCGCTTCAAATACGCCTGAAATGCATGTTGTGGACGGCGAAAGAACAACCGCCCGTGGCGGTAGCCGTGCGGCTATTCCACGACCTTCGGCACGAGGAAGAAATTGCGATCGGTCTCCGGTGCGTTGGCGACGATATCGTCGGCTTTGCCGCCGTCGGTGACCACGTCTTGACGCTTCTTCATCGCCATCGGCGTGACCGAGGTCATCGGCTCGACGCCGGAGACATCGACCTCGGAAAGCTGTTCGACGAAACCGAGAATGCCGTTGAGTTCGCCCATCATGCGGTCGGCCTCCTCATCGCTCAAGGCAATGCGGGCAAGATGCGCGACGCGCTTCACGGTGGCGAGATCAACGGACATCGGTATTCTCCAGGTAGACTTCTTCCCCCGCTATAATGGCCACGCGACGCGGGCGCAACGGGGATTTGTCAGACGGTCAGGCTATCGCCCGGCTTCGGGGTCGCAACCCTTGTTCTGGTGCCTTCCATACCGATGACGAATTTCTCCGGCGTCTGGTCTACCATCGAAAACGAAGCGTAGTGGCAGGGAATAGCCGTCTTGAAGTCGAAGTAGCGCTGACAGGCGAGTGCGGCCACCGCACCACCCATGGTGAAGCGGTCCCCGATCGGCACGATGCCGATGTCGGGCTGGTGCAGCTCGTTGATCAGAGACATGTCGGAGAAGATATCGGTATCGCCCATGTGCAGCAGGGATGCCTCGCCGTCGACGTGGAGCATCAGGCCGTTCGCACTGCCAAGGCTATGGGAAACGCCGTCTTCCGTGATCGCAGCGGAGGAATGAAGGGCATTGGTGAAGGTGACCGTGAAGCCATCCATGCCGATGGTTCCGCCAGTATTTCCGGGCGAGTAGTTCTTGAGCCCCTTGTGTGCCAGCCACATACACAAATCGAAATTGGCGACTACTGTTGCGCCGGTCTCCTGGGCAAGATTCAGCGTATCGCCGACATGGTCGCCATGACCGTGGGTCAATAGAATATGGGTGACCCCGTTCGCCCACTCCTTCGCATCCAGGCCGGCAAAGCCCGGATTCCCGGTGAAGAACGGATCGATCAGGATGCTCGCCTTGGCGGTATCGAGACGGAAAGCGGAATGGCCGAGCCACGTGATCTTCATGGAAGCTTCCTCGATGAACAGAAAACAAATGCGGTTTCGTCCCCTTCATATATGGCATAAGGCCGTGACAGAAAGTAGCGTGTGGCGCACGTGCCAGAGGGAATTGCGCAATGACAATCATGACGATCGAGGAGCTGGGTGCCGTGCTGAAGCCCGGTCATGCCATTGCCGGCCTCGATCTCGGTACGAAGACGATAGGAATTGCGATGTCGGATCTTGGGCGACGGTTTTCCACGCCCCGCCCGGTCATAAAGCGCGTCAAGTTCACCAAGGATGCCGAAATCCTGCTTTCCTTTGCCGAGAAAGAAAAGGTGGCCGCATTCATCATCGGGCTGCCGGTGAACATGGACGGATCTTCCGGGCCTCGCGTGCAGGCAACGCGGGCCTTCGTTCGCGCCATGTCCGAGAAGACGGATATCCCGTTCGTGTTCTGGGACGAGAGGCTTTCAACCGTTGCCGCCGAACGCGCGCTCCTGGAAATGGATGTTTCGCGGGCCAAGCGTGCCGAACGCATCGATTCGGCGGCGGCCAGCTTCATTCTTCAGGGCGCGCTGGACAGGCTCTCGGCGTTGGGAAGGATTGCCGATTCAGCCGACGAGGCCGACTGACGGTTCCGCCACCAGGCCGCGATCTTGCGGCGGCGGCGAAAGCCAATGATAGAAAAGACAACAATGCTGTCCACGACAATGGCGCGGGCCACGAGCGGCGGGATGGTTTCCGGCGGCAATCCGAGCGCGTTTCCATAAACCGCGAAGACGAGGTCATGAGCCTGCCGCGTCAGCATGAAGATGCCGAAGTTCATGTCATTATAGGAAAGACTATACCAGCTGCCGAGCAACAGGATGGGCAGCGCCCACAAGACCAGAAACACCTTCATGCGGTTCTCCCCTTCCATCGCTGCGGCGGCGCCCAGGACTGTACGAGCCAGTTGGAAATCGCCATCGCACTCAGAACCATCGCCGGAACGGCGATATCCATCGCGAGACCCGCGAAAAACGCCACCATGACAAAAGTCCATGCAATTCGTGCCGTACCGTTTACCATTGCGCTATAGATCCCGGACTGTCCGGGAGCAAAACTGGCTCTTTAGCAGGGCGCGCGCAACGTAAACCCTTTGTTAAGGTTAACGCGGCCTGGGGATAAGGCAAGGACAGGTTGATATGTAGGCACCGGCCGGTGGATGCCATTGCGCGTTACCCCGCCGGGCAGTATCGAAGGAAACCAAGCCTCCTGCCCTGCGATGGAAATCCGCCCCCATGCTGATCATATTCGAGAGCATCCTGCCCATCTTCCTGATCGTGCTGTTCGGCGCCGCGTTGAAGCGGGCGCCGGTCTTCGAGCAATCGCTCTGGGACGGGCTCGAGAAGTTCGGATACTACGTGCTCTTCCCCGCCCTCCTCTTCCTCACGCTGGCGCGCGCCGATTTCTCGGCCATGGCGACCGGCGCGGTGACGGGGGTCACCATCCTCGCGGTGCTGGTCATGAGCCTCCTCGTGCTGGCGCTCTGGCCGTTGGCGAGACGTTCCGGCGTCAGCGGGCCGAGCTTCACCACGATCTTCCAGACCGCGACGCGCTGGAACGGCTTCATGGCGCTCGCAATTGCCGAGAAGCTCGCCGGAACGACCGGGCTGACGATCGTCGCGATCGTCATGGCCTCCGTCATTATCCCGATCAACTTTCTAAATGTCGGGGTCCTGGTCTGGTTCTCCGGCGGACGGCGCGACTTCGGCGGCTTTGCGCGGCGTGTCGCCCAAAATCCGATCATCCTCGGATCCGCGACCGGCGTGCTGGCCAATGCGAGCGGCGTCACGATCTACGAGCCACTGATGGTGGGCATCGATCTCGTCGCCCGTTCGTCGCTCGGGCTCGGCCTGATCATGGTCGGTGCGGGCCTCAGGATCGCGGACGCACTGAAGCCTCATCCGGCAGCGCTGGGCGCGGTCGTTCTGAAGCTCATGGTCTTTCCGGCGTTGATGGTGGCGCTCGGCCTCGCATTCGGGCTCACCGGGGAGGTGCTGGTGATGCTCGCGCTCTCGGCCGGCGTACCGACCGCAATGAATGGCTATCTGCTCGCCAAGCAGATGGGCGGCGACGCGCCGCTCTATGCGGCGATCGCCACCTTACAGACGGGGGCGGCCTTCTTCACCATTCCGGCCGTACTCTTCGTGGCCGGCTATATCGCCGCGGGATAGAGAAGGTCGAGAACGTAGCGGGCGTCGAAGCGCGCGTCGAGGACACCGTAGGTATGGCGCCATCCACCGGCCAGCCGCGATTCGAGAAAGGCGTCGGCGATCTTCCCCGCACCAAGCCGATAGAGTTCGGCGGCGGCGGCGGCAAGTGCCATCTGCTCGACTAGGAGACGGGCAGCACCCTCGTCACGCTCGGCAAGCGCCATTGCCGCCCGTAGCACGTCGACCGTCTTCTTTCCCGATGGACCGAGATCGCGTTCGATACCCGCGAAAATCGTCTCGAAAAGGTCCTTGCCGCGATTGAGAACCCGCAAGACATCGAGCGCCATGACGTTTCCGGAACCTTCCCAGATCGCATTGACCGGGGCTTCGCGATAATGGCGGGCGATTGCGCGCTCCTCGATATAGCCGCTGCCGCCAATGCACTCCATCGCCTCGTAAATAAGGGCAGGCGCAATCTTGCAGATCCAGTATTTGACGACCGGCGTCATGACCCGGGCATAGGCTGCGTCAGCCGGATTGTCGCGTGCCCGGTCGAAGGATTCGGCCAGACGGAAGGCAAGCGCGGTCGCGCCAGCGACGTCGAGCGCCATGTCGGCAAGCACGCGCGTCATGATCGGCTGGTCGATCAGTTTCTTGCCAAACACATTGCGCCCCCGGACGTGATGAACCGCCTCCGCTATGGATGCCCGCATGATGCCAGCCGATGCCAGCGCGCAATCGAGACGCGTCAGCGTCACCATGTCGAGGATGGTGCGGATCCCGTCGCCGGGGCCGCCAAGCAGGTAGCCGAAAGCATCGGTGAACTCGACTTCCGACGACGCGTTCGAACGGTTTCCGATCTTGTCCTTCAGGCGCTGGAACTCGAGGCCGTTGGCGGATCCGTCCTCCAGAAGCCGCGGCACCAGAAAGCAGCCCATGCCTTCCTTGGTCTGCGCAAGCATGACGAAGCCGTCGCTCATGGGTGCCGACATGAACCATTTGTGGCCGGAGAGCCGGTAGACCCCTTCGCCCACCCGCTCGCCGCGCGAGGTATTGGCCCGCACGTCCGTGCCACCCTGCTTTTCCGTCATGCCCATGCCGAGAGTCACTGCAGTCTTCTGCATGGCAGGCTTGTTGGACGAGTCGTATTTCCGCGAAAGGATTTTCGGCACCCATTCCTTCTGCACCTGCGGCGAAGCCATCAGGGCCGCAACCGAGGCGCTGGTCATGGTCAACGGGCAGAGATGACCGCATTCGAGCTGCGCCGTCAGAAAGAAACGCACGGCACGCGCAACATGCTCATGGCCCTTGGTCTCCGGCCGGTTTTCCCATGCGGAGGAATGCAATCCGCTCGCCATCGAACGGCGCATCAACGCGTGCCATGCCGGATGATATTCCACCACGTCCAGACGCTCGCCGCGAACCCCGTGGGTGCGAAGTTGCGGCGGGCTCTGGTTGGCCATGCGCGCCAGTTCCTGGGCCTCGTGCGAGGTCACATAGCGGCCGATAGCGTCATATTCCTCGCGGAGGCCGCGGTGAAGTCCCGAAGTCAGGTCGACGATCAGCGGATCGGATCTGTAGGCATTGACACCGGACCAGGGTTTCGGCTGGTTCAGTTCAGCAAGTTTTTCTTCAATCCGGTTCATCTGCCTCATTTCGGTCTTCTAGCGGGATTTGATTCGTTTAACATGGGGAACAAGGTTCAATCCACATAGCATATGCTTGCCCCCCCGCCTGGCAATCATTATAGACCGCGTGACTACTCCCGGAGGACAGTCCCATGGTCTTCTTTCCCCATCGCCATCTCATCGGCATCAAGGGCCTTACGGAACAGGACATAACCTTCCTGCTCGACAAGGCCGACGAGGCCGTCAAAATCAGCCGCCAGAGGGAAAAAAAGACCTCCACACTGCGCGGGCTGACCCAGATAAACCTCTTCTTCGAAGCCTCCACACGCACCCAGTCGTCCTTCGAACTGGCGGGCAAGCGGCTCGGCGCCGACGTCATGAACATGTCGGTCAGCAACTCGTCGGTCAAAAAGGGCGAGACCCTGATCGACACGGCAATGACCCTCAATGCGATGCGGCCGGATGTGCTGGTGGTGCGCCATTCCTCGGCGGGCGCGGCAGCGCTTCTATCCCAAAAAGTCGCATGCTCAGTCGTCAATGCCGGTGACGGCCAGCATGAGCATCCGACCCAAGCGCTTCTCGATGCGCTGACAATTCGCCGCGCCAAGGGCAAGCTCTCGCGCATCATCGTCGCCATCTGTGGCGACGTGCTGCACTCGCGGGTCGCCCGTTCCAACATCCTGCTCCTGAACGCCATGGGCGCACGGGTTCGAGTCGTGGCGCCCGCAACGCTGCTCCCTTCGGGGATCGCCAACATGGGCGTCGAAGTATTCCACGACATGAAGGAAGGACTGAAGGGCGCCGATGTAGTGATGATGCTCAGGCTTCAGCGCGAGCGCATGTCCGGATCCTTCGTCCCCTCTGTCCGCGAGTATTTTTACTTCTACGGGCTCGACGCCGAAAAGCTCAAAGCGGCCAAGGATGACGCCCTTGTCATGCATCCGGGCCCGATGAATCGTGGTGTCGAGATCGCCTCCGAAGTGGCCGACGGCCCGCAGAGCGTCATCGAGCAACAGGTCGAGATGGGGGTCGCGGTCCGCATGGCCGTCATGGAAACCCTGCTTGTCTCCCAGAACCGGGGTCCGAGAGCGGAAGGAATGGGCGCATGAACATGAACACGCCCCTCGTCCTGAACAATGTTCACATAGTCGACCCCTCGCGGAGCCTCGACGAAATCGGCGCGATCATCGTCGGCGACGACGGCCGGATTCTCGCGGCTGGCGCCGACGCCCTGAACCAGGGTATTCCCGGCGGCGCGGAAGTGCGCGACTGCGCCGGCCTCACCGCTGTTCCCGGCCTTGTCGACGCCCGTGTATTCACAGGCGAACCGGGCAGCGAGTATCGCGAGACGATTGCCTCGGCCAGCCGCTCTGCAGCCGCCGGCGGCGTGACCTCTTTCATCATGATGCCGGACACCGATCCTGTCATCGACGACATCGCGCTGGTAGAGTTCGTCAAGAAGGCCGCGCGCGACAACGCGATCGTCAACGTCTACCCCGCCGCGGCCCTCACCAAGGGGCTTGACGGCATCGAGATGACCGAGATGGGCCTGTTGCAGGAAGCGGGGGCGGTCGCCTTCACCAATGGCCGCCGGGGCCTCAGCGATACGCAGGTCCTGCGGCGTGCCATGACCTACGCCCGGGAGTTTTCCGCTGTCGTCGCGCTGGAGCCGAAAGACAAATATCTGGGCGCCAACGGCGTGATGAACGAGGGATTGTTCGCGAGCTGGCTGGGGCTTTCAGGGATTCCCAGGGAAGCCGAAATCATCCCGCTCGAGCGTGACCTCCGGATCGCGGCGCTCACCCGCGCCAAATATCATGCGGCCAAGATCTCCGTTCCGGAATCTGCCGAGGCGATCCGCACGGCCCGCGAACGCGGAGCGAACGTGACCTGCGCGGTATCGATCAACCACCTCTCGCTGAACGAAAATGACATCGGCGAATACCGCACTTTCTTCAAGCTGTCGCCGCCGCTTCGCTCCGAGGATGACCGCATGGCGATGGTAAACGCCGTTGCCGACGGATCGGTCGATATCATCGTTTCATCGCATGATCCTCAGGACGTCGACACCAAGAGGCTTCCCTTCGCGGATGCAGCCGATGGCGCCATCGGGCTCGAAACCATGCTTGCCGCCGCGCTTCGCCTTCACCACAGCGGACAGGTGTCGCTGATGCGGCTCATCGACGCCATGTCGACACGCCCGGCCCATATATTCGGACTGGACGCCGGCACGTTGAAGCCTGGCGCGCGGGCGGACATCACACTGATCGATCTCGACGAGCCCTGGCTTGTCTCCAAGGACATGATCGTGTCACGATCGAAAAACACGCCGTTCGAAGATGCGCGGTTCTCCGGCCGCGCGGTTTCGACCTATGTCAGCGGGCGATGCGTGCATTCACACTGAGCCGAAAACGGGGGGTATCTTGGCGAGCGTGAACTTTCTCGAAATTGGCCTGCCGGCGCTGATCGCCGTGCTCAGCCTCGGCTATCTTCTTGGTTCCATCCCCTTCGGCCTCATCCTAACGCGGATGGCGGGTCATGGCGACCTGCGTTCGATCGGTTCCGGCAATATCGGCGCGACGAATGTACTGCGCACCGGCAACAAGAAGCTTGCCGCTGCAACGCTCCTGCTCGACGCGCTGAAGGCGACGGCGGCAGCGGTCGCCGCGCAAGCCGTCTTCGGCGGCAATGCCGGTTTGCTTGCAGGCTTCGCGGCCTTCATCGGCCATCTTTTTCCGGTCTGGCTCGGCTTCAAGGGCGGCAAGGGCGTGGCAACCTACATCGGCACGCTCCTCGGCGTGGCGCCCCTCATGGTCCTCGTCTTTGCGGCGATCTGGCTTACGGTCGCCGTCGTCAGCCGGATTTCTTCTCTATCCGCTCTGGTTGCAATGCTTGTCATTCCGGTTGTGCTGTGGATACTGGGCGCCCAGGAAACCTCGCTGGCAACCGCAGTCATGACCGCCATCTCTTGGTGGAGGCACAAGGCCAATATCGAACGGCTGATCGCGGGAACGGAAAGCAGGATCGGGCAAAAGGGATAGGTCCATGCCGGACAGCGGCGCAAGACGGACAGGAATTGCGCTGACGGAACGGCAAAGGATCGCCTGGCTCAGGCTGATCAGAAGCGACAATGTGGGGCCTGCCACCTTTCGCGACCTCATCAATCATTTCGGCACCGCCGAGACAGCGCTTACCATGCTGCCGGAGCTTTCCCGGCGCGGCGGCTCAACGCGCGCCATCCGCATTGCCACGGAAAGTGAAGCCCTACGCGAGCTTGAGATCGCCGATCGTTTCGGCGCATCTTTCGTCGGTATCGGCGAGCCGGACTATCCGCCACCGCTGCGTCAGATCGACGGAGCCCCGCCGCTTCTCGCCGTCAAGGGCGATCCAACGACCGCGAGCCTGCCCAGCGTCGGCGTAGTCGGATCGCGCAATGCCTCGATCAGTGGCGCGAAATTTGCGGCGATGATTGCCCGCGATGTCGGCAGGGCCGGCTACTCCGTCATATCCGGCCTTGCCCGCGGGATCGATACCGCCGCCCACCGGGCAAGCCTTCAGACAGGCACAATTGCCGCCATGGCCGGCGGGCTCGACCAGCCTTATCCGCCCGAAAACATCGACCTCCTCCACGAGATCTGGGACGGTTGCGGGCTGGCGATCAGCGAAATGCCCTTCGGCTGGGAAGCGCGAGCGCGCGATTTCCCCCGCCGCAACCGACTGATCGCCGGCGTCGCGCTTGGCGTCGTGGTTGTGGAGGCAGCCAGCCGTTCCGGCTCCTTGATCACCGCCCGGCTTGCCGCCGATTTCGGGCGCCTTGTCTTTGCCGTGCCCGGCTCACCGCTCGATCCCCGCTGCCATGGCACTAACGGCTTGCTCAAGGACGGAGCAATTGTAACGACCGGACCGGAAGACGTATTGCAGGCTCTCGCACCGATTTCGCGTGTCGACTTCCTATCGCCGCCCGAAGCCAATGAACCCGCCGGCCAAGAAGAAAGACCGCAGTTGCTACCGCCAAACGATACCGACAGGGCAAGGATTACCGATGCGCTCGGACCCACGCCGGTCGAGGTCGACGATATCATTCGCCATACCGGGCTGCCAGCTTCCGCAGTCTACCTTGTGCTTCTGGAACTCGATATCGCCGGCCGCCTGCACCGGCACCCCGGTGGATTAGTTTCGCTTGGGATGGTTGATTGACAGCGCTCGCCGGCCAGCCTGGATGTCGCCGGCCTCTGCGTAAGCCATCTCGAGGAGATAACAGAGCATCTCGGCGCCTTCCTTCTGGGCGACCTGATGCAACTCTGCCAGCATCTGCCGAATATAGGCGATCTTCTCCCGTTTGCGTGCCTCATCACGTTCAGAGTTCACAGATTTCGGGACCATTTTTTTTCCTACAGGCAGAGCACCCGGACCAGCCGGAGCATCCACAAACCAGTACGTGCGAAAAGGATAGACTATTTATCTATAATTGCAACTTCTGCGAAATCGCGCATTGGTTGTGTAGCGTTGCAGGTAGCATAAAATCGCACATCCCCCTTGACCGCAGACGAATCCCTGTCCATGTCGGGGGAACCGATTGCGCGGTTCAGGCAGTGCGCGCCCCTGCCGAAGTTGAAAGCACGTTTGCATGTTCAGAGAAAAACAATGAATCTCGTCGTCGTAGAATCTCCCGCCAAGGCCAAGACGATCAACAAGTATCTCGGTCCGGGATACAAGGTGCTCGCCTCCTTCGGGCATGTCCGCGACCTTCCGGCAAAGGACGGGTCCGTGCGCCCCGACGATGATTTCGAGATGCTCTGGGAAGTGGACAGCGCGTCGGCAAAGCGCATGAAAGACATCGCAGACGCGGCAAAAGGATCGGACAGTGTATTTCTGGCAACCGACCCTGATCGCGAGGGTGAAGCAATCTCCTGGCATGTTCTCGACCTCCTGAAGAAGAAGAAGGTGATCGGCGACAAACCGGTCAAGCGCGTTGTCTTCAACGCCATCACCAAGAAAGCCGTCCTCGATGCGATGGCGGATCCAAGAGAGATCGACGGTGCCCTGGTCGATGCCTATCTCGCCCGCCGCGCACTCGATTACCTCGTCGGCTTCAATCTTTCCCCGGTCCTCTGGCGCAAACTGCCGGGCGCCCGCTCGGCCGGCCGGGTTCAATCCGTCGCGCTGCGGCTCGTCTGCGACCGCGAGACGGAAATCGAACGCTTCGTCGCCGAGGAATACTGGAACATTTCCGCGCTTCTGAAGACGCCGCGCGGCGACGAATTCGAGGCACGTCTCGTTTCGGCCGGCGGCAAGCGCATCCAGAAGAACTCGATCACCAACGGCGAAGCGGCGGGCAAGATAAAGGACCTGCTGGAAGGCGCAAACTACGCCGTCGACAACGTCGAGGCGAAGCCCGTCAAGCGCAATCCAGGGCCGCCCTTCACGACATCGACATTGCAGCAGGCGGCCTCGTCAAAGCTGGGCTTTTCCGCGTCCCGCACCATGCAGGTCGCCCAGAAGCTCTACGAGGGTATCGACATCGGCGGCGAGACCGTTGGTCTCATTACCTATATGCGAACCGACGGTGTGCAGATGGCGCCCGAGGCGATCGACGCGGCGCGAAACGCGGTCGCCGACCAGTTCGGCCCGCGCTACGTGCCGGAGAAGCCACGTTTCTATTCCACCAAGGCGAAGAACGCCCAGGAGGCTCACGAGGCGATCCGTCCAACCGACTTCAGCCGCTCGCCGGACAAGGTGCGCCGGTTCCTCGATGCCGACCAGCTGCGCCTCTATGACCTGATCTGGAAGCGCGGCATCGCGAGCCAGATGGCCTCGGCGGAGATCGAACGGACAACGGTCGAGATTCTCGCCGACCGCAACGGCGAGAAAGCAGGATTGCGCGCCGTGGGCTCCGTCATCCGATTCGACGGCTTCATAGCTGCCTATACCGATCAGAAGGAAGAGGGAGAACCGAGCGAGGACGGCGACGATGAAGGCCGCCTGCCCGAAATCAATGCCCGCGAGGCTCTAGCCAAGCAGAAGGTAAACGCTACACAGCATTTCACCGAACCGCCGCCACGTTATTCGGAAGCGACCCTCATCAAGAAGATGGAAGAGCTCGGCATCGGTCGTCCGTCGACCTATGCGTCGACGCTGGCAACGCTTCGCGACCGAGACTATGTGACGATCGACAAGCGCAAGCTCGTTCCGCAAACCAAGGGCCGGCTGGTGACGGCTTTCCTCGAAAGCTTCTTCACCCGCTACGTCGAATACGACTTCACGGCCGACCTGGAAGAAAAGCTCGACCGGATTTCCGCCGGCGAACTCAACTGGAAGGATGTGTTGCGGGAATTCTGGACCGCCTTTTTCGCCCAGATAGAGGACACCAAGGAACTGCGCGTCACCAACGTGCTCGACGCACTGAACGAGGCGCTGGCGCCGCTCGTCTTCCCAAAGCGGGAAGATGGCAGCGATCCGCGCATCTGCCAGGTCTGCGGCACGGGGCAGCTGTCGCTGAAACTCGGCAAGTATGGCGCCTTCGTCGGCTGCTCCAATTATCCCGAATGCAACTACACCCGGCAGCTCTCGTCCGAGAACGGTGCTGACGCAGACGCCTCTACCCTGAACGAAACGAAGAACCTCGGCAAGGATCCTGTCACCGGCGATGAAATCACCCTTCGCAACGGGCGCTTTGGACCTTATGTCCAACGCGGAGACGGCAAGGAAGCCAAGCGCTCCTCGCTGCCCAAGGGCTGGACGCCGGATTCGATCGACTATGAAAAGGCGCAGGCGCTGCTCTCGCTGCCGCGCGACGTCGGGCAGCATCCGGAGACAGGAAAGATCATTTCGGCCGGCCTCGGCCGCTACGGGCCCTTCGTGCTGCATGACGGGACCTATGCCAATCTCGAAAGCATCGAGGATGTCTTTTCGATCGGGCTCAACCGCGCCGTCACAGTTTTGGCGGAAAAGCAGAGCAAGGGACCCGGCGGACGCGGGCGTGGAACGCCGGCGGCGCTCAAGGAAATCGGAGAACACCCCGATGGCGGTCCGATCACCGTTCGCGATGGAAAATACGGTCCCTATGTCAATTGGGCCAAGGTCAATGCTACTCTGCCCAAGGGCAAGGACCCGCAATCGGTGACACTCGAGGAAGCCCTCCTGCTCATCGCCGAAAAAGCGGGCAAGAGCGGCGGCAAGGCGAAGAAGGCACCGGCGAAAACGGCAAAGGCAAAGTCCGACGGCGCGACCAAGACCAAAGCCAAGACCGCCGCCAAGCCCAAGGCCAAGACGACGGCCAAAACAAAGAAGAGCTAAGAAGTGACAAAGCCACCGCGCGACAGAAGCCGTCCGACCGGGCCTCGCACCAGCAGGACCCGACGCGCGGATGGTGTTGCCGGAGGCGAGATCCTGCCGATCATCCACGGCGCGGTACCGTCGCGCGACGTGCTGCTGCGCTTCATCGCGGAAAATCCGGACCGTGCCTCCAAGCGCGAGATCGCCAAGGCCTTCGGCCTCAAGGGCGAAGCGCGTGTCGAACTGAAGGAGGTTCTTCGCGCGCTGGAGGATGACGGGCTCGTTCAGAAGAACCGCAAGACGCTGACGCGACCCGGCGCGCTCCCTCCCGTCACCGTTCTGGACATCACCACCCGCGACAAGGACGGCGAACTTATCGCACGGCCGGCCGAGTGGTCCGAGGAACTCGGGGTGGCGCCCGCCGTGGCGATCCGGCAATCGATCGCCGACCGCGCCAAGGGCAAGGCGCCGGTGGGCGGTCTCGGCGACCGCGTGCTCGCCAAGATCTTCGTGTCCAAGGACCGGGCGGGACCCGCCTATACGGCACGTATCATCAAGGTCATCGACAAGCGCCGCAACGCCATGCTCGGCGTGTTTCGTGAGACGCCCGGCGGCGGCGGCCGACTGATGCCGATCGAACGCCGTGGCGAGGAGATGCTGATCGACTCCTCCGATCTCGGCGAAGCCAGAGACGGCGATCTCGTCGAGGTCGAGATTGCGAGATCAGGACGGTTCGGTCTGCCGCGAGCGCGCGTTCTGACTGTCATCGGTTCGGTGGCCTCGGAAAAGGCGATTTCGATGATCGCCATCCATGCCCATGGAATTCCCCACATCTTTCCTCAGTCCGTCCTTTCGGAAGCGGAAGAGGCCAGGCCCGCGACCATGGCGCACCGCGAGGACTGGCGCGATCTTCCGTTGATCACCATAGATCCGGCGGATGCCAAGGACCATGACGACGCGGTTTTTGCAGAAGAAGACCCCTCCCCCGACAATCCTGGCGGCGTCATCGTTACCGTGGCGATCGCTGACGTGTCATGGTATATCCGCCCGAAATCCGCCCTCGACCGCGAGGCCCTGAAGCGCGGCAATTCGGTGTATTTTCCCGACCGGGTCGTGCCGATGCTGCCCGAGCGCATTTCAAATGACCTCTGCTCGCTCCGGGAAGGCGTGGACCGGCCGGCGCTTGCCGTGCGCATGGTGTTTTCCAAGGAAGGCCGCAAGGCCAGCCATACCTTCCACCGCATCATGATGAAGAGCGCGGCCAAACTCTCCTATCAGCAGGCGCAAGCGGCCATCGACGGCGCCCCGGATGACAAGTCCGGGCCGATCCTCGAGACAATCCTCAAGCCTCTCTGGCACGCCTTCGAGGTCATGAAGCGCGGCCGCGACCGGCGCCAACCGCTCGAACTCGACATGCCGGAGCGCAAGATCATTCTGAAGCCCGACGGAACGGTCGACCGTGTGCACATTCCCGAACGCCTCGATGCGCACAAGTTGATCGAGGAGATGATGATCCAGGCCAACGTATCGGCCGCCGAAACGCTGGAGAAGAAGCGCCAGCCCCTGGTCTACCGCATTCACGACGCACCGACGCTTTCCAAGCAGGAAGCCCTGCGCGAGTTTCTAGGGACGATCGGCCTCACTCTCGCCAAGGGCGGCAATCTGCGCTCGAACAGTTTCAACGGCATTCTCGCCAGCGCGCTGGACACGCCGCACCAGACCATGGTCAACGAAATGGTGCTGCGCGCGCAGAGCCAGGCGATCTACAGCCCGGAGAATATCGGCCATTTCGGCCTCAACCTGATGAAATACGCGCATTTCACGTCGCCTATCCGGCGCTATGCCGACCTGATCGTGCATCGTGCTCTGGTCGGCTCGCTCGGGCTTGGCGAAGGCGGCATTACCCCCGACGAGGAGGCCGCGCTCGATGACATCGCGGCGGAAATCTCGACCTTCGAGCGGCGAGCGATGGCAGCGGAACGCGATACCGTCAACCGGCTGATCGCCCATCACCTCGCGGGCCGTATCGGCGACGAATTCGACGCGCGGATCTCCGGCGTGACCAAGGCGGGCCTATTTGTCACATTGCCACAGTTCGGCGCGGATGGTTTTGTCCCGATATCCACGCTTGGACGGGACTACTATATCTACGACGAAGCACATCAGGCATTGTCGGGAGAAAGAACCGGACTCGGCTACCGTTTGGGTGACGCGGTACTGGTCAAGCTCGCCGAGGCCGTGCCGCTGGCCGGCGCACTCAGGTTCGAAATGCTGAGCGAGGGACGCGCAATGCCCACGGCCGTGCGCTCATTCCACAAGACGACCCGTCGCGCCGGAAAGCAGCCCGGCACGCGGCCAAGACGTGGACGGCGCTGACGGCGTCCGCGAAAGAGGAGTTTCAGATGCAGAGCAACCCAGCGGATTCGATCGTGCGCTTCGGCGGCGAGCCGGAAGTCCAGCGCCCCCTTGCCCGATCCATTATGCGCGGCATGCTGAACACCTGCCCGGGCTGCGGCAGCGGCAAGCTTTTCAAGGCGTATCTGAAGCCGGTCGACCACTGTGCCGCATGCGGCGAGGAAATATTTCATCACCGCGCTGATGATCTCCCGCCCTATCTGGCGATCCTTGTGCTCGGCCATGTGCTACTCGGCGGGTTCATGATGACTGACCTCATCTTCCCGGCATCGAGCTGGATCCATCTGGCTATCTGGGCTCCACTCGGGATCATCTCGACGCTCCTGACGCTCCAGCCGATCAAGGGCGGTGTCATCGGCCTGCAATGGGCACTCAGGATGCATGGCTTCGGCGGAGAGAGCGACGAGCCGGAAGAATTCGGTCCGCAGACGAAGGACCTATGAGCCGCCATCCTTTTGACAAGCAGGATCCTGCCTCCGCGTCTGCCCTACGGATGAGGCCGAAGGATGCTGCAACATTGATGCTGATCGATCGAAGAGCGAGCGGTTTGCGCGTGCTTCTTGGCAAACGCGGCCAGGGCCATGTCTTCATGCCCAATCTCTACGTCTTTCCAGGCGGGCGCAGGGATCGGTCGGACCATGGATTGCCGTTCATGCGCGATCTTCATCCCGACGTCATCGGGAAGCTGAGTGCCGGTGCCCCGGAACCTGCAGCCCAGCGTCGCGCCCGCGCGCTCGCGCTCGCCGCAATACGGGAATTGCGCGAAGAGACGGGATTGGTGATCGGTCGCCTGGAGGTTTCTTGCGACGGGCAGGAGCGGCTTTCCGCAGATCTTGGCTGCCTGCGTTACGTGGCACGTGCGATCACGCCGCCCGGCAATGTCCGCCGCTTCGATACCCGATTTTTTCTCGCCTTTACCGACGAAGCAGGTATCGACCCGGCAGACGTCCGTGATTCCAACGAACTGCACGATCTTACATGGCTTGACATAGAAGCGATTGCCAGTCTGAACATGCCGCAGATAACCAGGACAATTCTGGAAGACGTCATAACCCAGATGAACGCTGATCCGAATTTGCCATTTGGGAACCAGGGACCGTTCTACTTCAGCCGGCGCGGCCAATTTATGCGCGGCAACATCTAAGGATCACTCGATGTCCCAGCCGACAAACGGCGCAAACGGTCACCGCGAAGACATTCACTGGCCCTCGCTCGTGGCGGCCATTTCCGCAATCAGCGTGGTCGGGATCGCGATTGGTCTCGGACTGCCGCTTCTAAGTATCATCCTTGAAAAACGCGGCATCCCGTCAACCCTGATCGGGCTCAATTCCGCCATGGCAGGCATTGCCGCGATGATCGCCGCCCCGATCACCACCAAGCTCGCGCACAAGCTGGGAGTTGCGCCGACCATGCTCTGGGCTGTCGTGCTGTCGGCCATGAGCGCGCTCGGATTCTACTATGCCGAAGCCTTCTGGATGTGGTTCCCGCTTCGCATCGTCTTCCACGGGGCAACGACGACGCTGTTCATCCTGTCGGAATTCTGGATCAACGCAGCAGCCCCACCATCGCGCCGCGGTCTGGTGCTCGGGATATACGCCACCGTCCTGTCGGTCGGCTTCGCGAGCGGCCCGCTGCTGTTTTCACTGCTCGGCAGCGACGGCGTCATGCCCTTCGCAGTCGGCGCTCTCGCGATCCTCGTTGCCGCCATCCCGATCTATATCGCCCGAGGGGAAAGCCCGGTTCTCGACGCCAAGCCGGAACGTCATTTTCTGCGCTATATCTTTCTTGTGCCCACAGCAACCGCGGCCGTATTCGTATTCGGCGCGGTGGAGGCCGGCGGATTGTCGCTCTTTCCGATCTACGCGACCCGCACGGGCTTCAGCGAGACGCAGGCGGCCCTTCTGCTCACCGTGATGGGCATCGGCAACATGGTATTCCAGATCCCGCTGGGCATGCTCTCAGACCGGCTTACGGACCGTCGGCTTCTGCTGTCGATCATGGCAGTCGTCGGGCTCGCCGGGTCGCTCGCGCTACCGTGGCTGTCCGAAAGCTGGCTTCTAATGGCGATCGTGCTGCTCTTTTGGGGCGGCAGCGTCTCCGGTCTTTATACTGTGGGTCTCGCCCATCTCGGGTCACGACTCACCGGCGCGGACCTGGCAGCCGCCAACGCTGCGTTCATATTCTGCTATGCGGTAGGAACGGTAGCGGGGCCTCAAGCCATCGGCGCAGCCATCGACATATCCGGCAATCACGGTTTTGCCTGGGCAATTGCGGGCTTCTTTGCACTTTACGTGGCTGTTTCCGCCGGCAGGCTCCTTTTTAAACCTAAACGGACTTGACTTTTCGAGCGTGATTTGTAGTTTCGCGCCAGAATTTGCCGTGGGCTCCTTCCGGTCGTCCACGGCTTGATTATTATTAGAGGCAGGACGACCATGGCGAAAGCTACAACAATCAAGATCAAGCTGCTGTCGACAGCCGACACGGGCACCTTCTACGTCACGACGAAGAACAGCCGCACCATGACCGACAAGATGACCAAGACGAAGTACGATCCGGTCGTCAGGAAGCATGTCGAATTCAAGGAAACCAAGATCAAGTAAGACTTGATCTTCTCCGAACGATGAAGGCGCGGACTCTCGGTCACGCGCCTTTTTTTGCATTCAGCGCACCCTGCGCCCGCCCCACCCGCACGAGACAATGAAATGAAAAAGCACCGTCTCCTGATCGGAGGACGGTGCTTTTCCTTCAATAAGGGGGTCGGTCAGCACGCAATTGCGGTACGAGGAACCGCAGTGAACTTGCATACTGACCGACCGACCCCACGACCCAGGAGATGCGGCGGACCTGAGCATCATGGGGTATTTCTGCGCCTTTGAGAGGCGTTTTTCTTGTCGGGGTCAAACTCGCCCAACTGAGAAAAAAAATCAACAATTTCTTAACTGTCTTATTCTTTCTCTGTAGCTATGGTTAAAACTGACTGGTTCATTCTGGAACGAAACCGCCACTGGCCAGAATATACAATCCGGCAATAGTAACAATAATTTCGGTATACTGTCCCGAAGATCGCCCGAAAGCCAGCAATACCGAAAAATCGGAGCCATTTGACGCAATCAACATCAAAAATACGGCGCGCTTATTGTGGTATTCGGATGAACCCAAACCCCGGGAGACACTTACAAGGCATAAGGCAGCGATGATGATCTCGCTGAATATACTGTCTATTCCGCAATATATTCAAAAGTATTCTTATCCTGGCACAGCAGGTATAAGCACGGCACCGTCAAAGCGGTGCTCCAAGATTCTTTGCAGGCTGATTTTTATTCGCCGCCGCAACGGGCGCAATCCCCCAAAAAGGGAAGTTGACAATATTCAAAAAATGGAGAATCCGCCCGGAGTGTTCGAAATCAGGCTGCGGCAGCCACGACGCGGTTACGACCCGAGCTTTTCGCCTGATACAGCGCACGGTCCGCCTGCTTGAGCAGTTGTTCAGGCGTATCTACACCAGGGGCGAAGGTGGCAATCCCCATCGAAGCCGTCACATGGAGCGTGGCTGGTGATGCACGCAAGGTGAACGGCCTATCCTCGATCATGCCTCGCAGGCGCTCAGCGATCGCGGCAGCTGCTTCCGCCGAGGTGTCGGGCATAACCACAACGAACTCCTCGCCGCCATACCGGCATGCAAGATCGGCTCCGCGCACAGTCGCACGGATGCGGGCGGCGAATTCGCGCAATACATCGTCGCCGGCGTCGTGGCCATAGCTATCGTTCACCTGCTTGAAGCGATCTATGTCGGTGATGCAGACCGAGAGCGGGCGCCCCCTCGCCTGCGCGCGGTTGAACAGAATTCTCAGATGGCTGTCGAGATAGCGACGATTGTGAAGGCCGGTCAGACCATCGGTCACGGCCAGCTCAATCGTCTGCTTCACGCTCATCCTTAGACGGTCATTGTAGCGCTTGCGGCGGATCTGCGTCAGCGAACGTGCCACAAGTTCGTTCGTGTCTATGGGACGTGCGATATAGTCGTTCACACCAAGATCAAGCGCGCGCACGATCATCGCTTCGCTCCCGCGATCCGTGATCAGGAGGATGGGTATGAAGCGTGTTCGCTCCAGCGAGCGCAGCTGCGAGCACAGCCGCAAGGGATCGTAGTCGTCGAAATTGGCGTTGACAATCACGAGATCGAAGGGATTCTCGGCCGCTTCGAAGAGAGCCGCCTGGGGATCGGATATGGCAGTGACCGCACCGATCGGCTTCAGTGCTTTGACGATCCGCTCCTGGGTATTCCCACGGCCATCGACCAGGAGGATCTGGGCGGTATCCTCAATGCGGCCATCCGACATCCGCAGCATATCCTCTATGCCGATGTTCTGCGCGGATTCCATGCGGATGCGAAGTTCGTCGCTCAGCATCTTCAGGCGCACGAGGCTCTTGACCCGAGAAATCAGTTGCAGATCGTTCACGGGCTTGGTCAGGAAGTCGTCGGCACCGGCTTTCAGGCCGCGCACGCGGTCGGACGGCTGATCGAGAGCCGTTACCATGACAACGGGGATGTGGGCGGTGCGCGGATTGGCCTTCAAACGCTCGCAGACCTCGAAACCGTCCATGCCGGGCATCATGATGTCGAGGAGTATGAGATCGACCTGGGTTCGGTCACAGATATCGAGCGCGGAGGGACCATCCTCAGCCGTCAGAACATCGAAGTATTCAGCGAGCAGCCGGGCCTCGAGCAGTTTGACATTGGCGGGAATGTCATCGACGATCAGAATTCTTGCGGTCATGAGTGTATTCCCGATCCTTCAAGCATCGCCAAGGTAAATCTTGATCGTCTCGATGAATTTTGGCACAGAAATCGGTTTGGATACATAGGCTTCGCAACCGCCCTGGCGAATCCGCTCCTCATCGCCCTTCATGGCGAAGGCCGTCACTGCGATAACCGGAATGACATGAAGCTCCGGATCTTCCTTGAGCCACTTCGTCACCTCCAGGCCAGAGACCTCGGGCAACTGGATATCCATCAGGATGAGGTCGGGGCGATGTTTGCGAGCAAGATCCAATGCTTCCATACCGTTGCGGGTCTGGATCGTCTCATAGCCCGAAGCTTCGATAAGATCGCGGAAGAGCTTCATGTTGAGCTCGTTGTCTTCGACAATCATTACCTTCTTCGGCATGCATTTTACCCTTCAGTCCCGTCCGGTGCCAATGCCTCCGGCAAATTGCCGAAACTGGATTGCACTCTCCCCTGGATGACATGCTAGATTCATTTGGTTGAGAAATAGGTAACCCAGTTAAGAATACGGAACGATTCATGAAAACTGCAAACAAGACCGTCGGGCACGAGGAAACGGCTGTGGCCATACTTTCCTGGCTTGCCGGCGAACCGGATATGCTTGGCCGCTTCCTTGCGCTGACCGGCACGCGCCCGGATCAGCTGCGCCAATCGGTCAACGACCCCGGCTTTCTCGCGGGCATGCTCGATTTCCTGATGGGTCATGAACCCACCCTGATGGCGTTTTGTACCGCAACCGACACGAAGCCCGAAACGGTCGTCGAGACATGGCGCCATTATTCCGGTGCTGGCCTCGATTCGGGCGAATACTGACACGCTTCGCAACCGAGCCTCCCCGCCAACGGCATGGCGCCTATAGAAAAAGGCGCATCAATGGTCTTCCTTCCTTGCGCAAGGCAACCTCCTCAAATCCCGCAGCAGTGAAAATACGCGTCGACCCGACATACAGGGTCACCGATTTCGACTGCTTGGTGCGATCAATGGGGCACGCTTCGACGGCGATCGCACCATTGTCCCGCGCCTGGCGGATCGCCGCATCCAGCATACGATGGGTCAGTCCCCTTCCCCGCCGCGCTGATACGATGAAGAAACAGCTGATCGCCCAAACGCCGGGATCGGTCGCATCCTTGTCGTCAAGCGGCCTCGAAACGGTTCGCGGCGAATTCCAGTTCGGCACGTCGGCGCGAGGCCCGACCTGAACCCAGGCCACCGGGCGCCCGTCAAGATAGCCGATCAATCCCGGCGGCGAGCCCGTGCGCACGCGATCATGCATATACTCCTTCTTTTCATCACCGCCATAGGTCCTACGATCTGCGGGCGAGAGGCGAAAATGCGTGCACCAGCAGTCGAAACACGCGCCGCGCGGCCCCATCACCGCTTCGAAATCCTCCCAGCGGTCCGGCGTCAGCGGTTTCGCATTGAATTGATCCGTCATCGGTTCGCCTTTTGTCACTTGTGTCTGGAAAGAGTAGCGCCTAGTCTGCCGATGTTCAATATTTGTTCCCGAAATGACAACCAACCAGTCACACTTCCCGGGCTTTTGCCGCGATTGCCTGAAAGGGCAGCCGGAGGGCAGGACGCGTTGTAGCGCCTGTGGCAGTCCGCGCCTCGTCTATCACCCCGAACTCTATCGCCTGACGCTTGCCCATATCGACTGCGACGCGTTCTATGCTTCCGTCGAGAAGCGCGACAATCCCGAGCTTGCCGACAAGCCGGTAATCATCGGCGGCGGCAAGCGGGGTGTAGTTTCCACGGCCTGCTACATCGCCCGCATTCACGGCGTACGCTCGGCCATGCCAATGTTCAAAGCTCTGGAGGCCTGTCCGCAGGCCGTTGTCATCAAGCCTGATATGGAGAAATACGCCCGCGTCGGACGCGAGGTGCGGACGATGATGGGGGAACTCACGCCGCTCGTGCAGCCGCTGTCTATCGACGAGGCGTTTCTTGAGCTCGCGGGGACCGCGAAACTGCATCACGATCCGCCGGCGCGGGTTCTGGCGCGCTTTGCTCAAAGAGTGGAACGGGAAATCGGGATCACCGTTTCCGTCGGCTTGTCCTATTGCAAGTTTCTGGCAAAGGTGGCCTCCGACCTGCAGAAGCCGCGCGGCTTTTCGGTGATAGGCGAGGAGGAGGCGCTACCCTTCCTTGCGCCGCGCCCCGTGACCACCATCTGGGGCGTCGGGAAGGCCTTTGCCGCGACGCTGGAGCGCGACGGCATCCGCACGGTCGGCCAGTTGCAGACGATGGAGGAAGGCGACCTGATGCGGCGCTACGGCGTGATGGGGCAGCGTCTGTTCCGATTGTCGCGCGGTATCGATGACCGCGAGGTGCATGTCAACGACGCCGCCAAGAGCGTGTCGTCCGAAACAACCTTCTTTGACGATATCTGGCGCTACGAGGATCTGGTCGCCCATCTGCGCTCGCTGTCGGAAAAGGTCGCCTGGCGGCTGAAGAAGACGGGCATCGCCGGACAGACGGTCGTCCTGAAGCTAAAGACCGCCGATTTCAAGGGGCGGACCCGCAACCGGCGGCTTGAGGACCCGACACAACTCGCCGACAGAATTTTTCGCACGGGGCTTTCGCTTCTCGAAAAGGAGACGGATGGCACGCGTTTCAGGCTGATCGGCATCGGCGTTACCGACCTCAGGGACGCCGCGGTCGCAGACCCGCCGGATCTAGTGGACGATCAGGTCGGGCGGCGCGCGGCGGCAGAAGCAGCAATGGACAAGCTTCGCGAGAAATTCGGCCGGGCGACGGTCGAGACCGGATATACGTTTTCCGGCAAACCCAGGGACGAATGATGGAATCATGCGTCCTCACGCATCAAGAAGCGGACCTCGGTATCCCGGACACGAAAAATCGTCCATCCGGCAACCCGGGGACGCAGCCACGCGCAGTACACTAGATTGTGAGTACCGGCTCCTTCAAAACTTCCTTAAACATCACCATCTATTCTAACCGGACATGTACTGCGTAAGAGATCGCCTGCCATGACCAAGACCCTGACCTTTGCAATTTGTCTTTTGTCGGCGACCACATTCACCTTTCCTGCCTTGGCAGCAGGTGAAGGCACGCTGCAATTGTTCGTTTCGAAGGCAGAGCAGTCGCTCAAGGTCTATGATGGCGGCCGGGTCGTCGCTACGTCGAGAGTGTCGACAGGAAAGCCGGGATACTCGACCCCATCGGGGATCTTCTCGATCCTCGAGAAACGCAGATATCACGAATCCAATCTCTATTCGAATGCCCCGATGCCGTGGATGCAGCGGATCACCTGGTCCGGTGTGGCGCTGCATGAATCCAACAGCGTCCCGAAATATCCGGCCTCTCATGGCTGTGTCCGGCTGCCGCGTGATTTTGCCAAGACGCTCTACCAGATGACTGAGCGCGGCATGCACGTTATCATCACCGACGAGCCGGTCGTTCCGGCGCTCATCAGCCACCCCACCCTCTTCAGGCCCGAAATCCCGGCCGGCGACGGACAATTGCTGTCGGATGCAGACCTTCGAAGGTCGACGGTCGAAGGAGGGTCGGCACCCGTCGAGGTGGCGATGATCAAAGAGACGGCGGAAGGTGCTTCGGATGCTTCTGCAGTGCTCGAGGACGTGCCGCCGATCCGTATCCTCATCACGCGGCGCGGCCTTCGGGAGACGGTCGTCGACGTCCAGACCCTGTTGAACGATCTGGGTTTCGATTCCGGCGTCGTCGACGGCATTGTCGGCCGCCGAACGGTCAGTGCGATCAACGGCTTCAAACGCTGGAAAGGGCTGGATACCAACGGCGAGGCACTCACCGCCGAATTTCTGAAGCTGCTCTATACCAGCGCCGGCAAGGGCGAGCCGCCCCTCGGGCAGATCATGGTCCGGCAGAAATTCAAGCCGGTTTTCGAGGCTCCGATCTCCATCTCCGATCCGCAGACTGCGCTCGGAACGCATTTCATCGAGGCAACCGAGGTAAACCGTCTGGCCGGGACGGCCGAATGGCATGCCGTAACGCTTGAAAACCACCTGTCGGACGCAACGATGAAACGTCTGGGTATTGTCACTCCGGCCGACGATACCGCCGTCTTTACCGTCGCGAATGCACTCGACCGCATCACCATCCCGGAGCCGATTCGCAAGAAGATCGATCTGATGCTGGGTGAAGGAAGTTCAATCACGATTTCCGATACCGGCGTTGGACCGCAAACAGGGCCGGGTACCGATTTCATCACCATTACGCGCCGCGCGCCGGGCGACTGAAGCGGCACGCGCTCAGAACGATCGCGCGCCGCAGTCGTGGTCGCGCGAAGTCCGATGCCGCTGCCCGTCACACGAGCTCGACATCGATGATCCCTGGGGCTGAACGAAGCGCTGCGGCAATTTCAGGCGAAATCCGGTACTTCTCAGTCAGTTCGACTTCGATTTCGCGCTTGCCGTCTTCCTTGATCACGATGAATGAAACCAACCCGTCGCCCCTGGTGTTCAAATGCGCTGCGACCGCCTTGAGCGGTCCTGAATCGCGAACATAGACGCGAAGCGCTTTCTGCATCTGCAGCGATTTTTCCTCCAGCGACTGGGCGGTCTGAATGCGCAGGCCAATGCCTTCCGGCCGCTCCTCGGCCACGACAGTGATCACCAGCGATTTGCCAGCCTCAAGCAGGTCCCGATACTGGTTCAGCCCCTCGGAGAACAAAATCGCCTCGAACTGGCCGGAAGAATCCGAGAAGGTCACGATCCCCATCTTGTTGCCGGTACGGGTCTTGCGTTCCTGACGCGCGATCACGGTTCCCGCGAGCCTTCCGGCCGTCGCGCCCTGCTTCACTGCTGCGGAAAAATCGGCGAAGGTCTGGACACGCATCTTCTGAAGAAGCGAGCGATAGGTGTCGAGTGGATGGGCAGACAGGTAAAAGCCGAGCACCTGAAATTCACGATGCAGCATTTCCGAGGCCAGCCAGGGTGTATAGGACGGATAGGCAATCCTTTCCGGGCCGCTTGCCGCTCCCGCGCCGAACATGTCCGACTGGCCGCTGACGGCGTTTTCCTGGGCGCGCTGCGCGTAGCCGATGATGCGATCGAGCCCCCCGATCAATTCGGCGCGATCGTGACCGAAACAATCGAAGGCGCCGGCGCAGATCAGGCTCTCAAAGACTCGGCGATTGACCTGTTTCGGATCGATGCGAATGCAGAAATCCTCGATATCGGCAAAGGGCCTGTCGCCGCGCACTCCGACGATGTGCTCCACGGCGGATTCGCCAACGCCCTTGATGGCGGCAAGCGCATAGTAGATACAGTTGTCGCCGGTCTGGAAATGGCGGAATGAGGTCTGGACCGAAGGCGGGACGATCTCGATGCCGAGACGGCCGGCATCCTGCCGGAAGTCGTTCAGCTTTTCCGTGTTCGCCATATCGAGCGTCATCGACGCGGCAAGGAACTCGACCGGGAAATGCGCCTTCATATAGGCGGTCTGATAGGAGACGATCGCGTAAGCGGCGGCATGCGACTTGTTGAAGCCGTAGTTGGCGAACTTGGCAAGCAGTTCGAAGATGTTTTCGGCCTGCGGCTTCGAGACGCCGTTCTTCATTGCACCCTCGACGAAACGGGCGCTCTGCTGGTCCATCTCCGCCTTGATCTTCTTGCCCATGGCGCGGCGCAGAAGGTCGGCTTCGCCGAGCGAATAGCCCGACAGAACCTGGGCGATCTGCATGACCTGCTCCTGGTAGACGATAACCCCCTGCGTCTCCTTCAGCAGGTAATCGATCTGCGGATGAATGGAGGCAACTTCCTCCTCGCCGTGCTTGCGGGCGTTATAGACCGGGATGTTCTCCATCGGACCCGGGCGGTAAAGAGCCACCAGGGCAATGATGTCCTCGATGCAGTCCGGCCGCATGCCGAACAGCGCCTTGCGCATGCCCGCGCTTTCCACCTGGAACACGCCGACCGTTTCGCCCCGCGACAGCATCTCGTAGGTCGGCACGTCATCGAGCGGAATCGCGGCAAGGTCCACCTTGACGCCGCGCTGTTCAAAGACGAAATCGACCGCCGTCTTCAGGACCGTCAGGGTCTTGAGGCCGAGGAAGTCGAACTTCACGAGGCCTGCCTGCTCCACCCATTTCATGTTGAATTGCGTGACCGGCATGTCGGAGCGCGGATCGCGATACATCGGCACCAGCTTCGACAGCGGCCGGTCGCCGATCACGATACCGGCGGCGTGCGTCGATGCGTGGCGGTAAAGGCCTTCAATCTTCTGGGCGATGTCGAGGAGGCGCGCGACGACAGGCTCTTCGTCGGCCGCTTCCTGCAGCTTCGGTTCCTCCTCGATAGCCTTGGAAAGGGGCGTCGGATTAGCCGGATTGTTCGGCACCAGCTTGCAAATCTTGTCGACCTGGCCATAGGGCATTTCGAGAACGCGCCCGACGTCACGGAGAGCAGCGCGCGCCTGCAGCGAACCGAAAGTGATGATCTGCGCCACCTGCTCCCGGCCATATTTCTGCTGCACGTAGCGGATCACCTCTTCGCGGCGGTCCTGGCAGAAGTCGATGTCAAAGTCCGGCATCGAGACGCGTTCGGGATTGAGGAAGCGCTCGAACAGCAGCGAAAAGCGTAGCGGATCGACGTCCGTGATGGTGAGCGCGTAGGCGACCAGCGAGCCCGCGCCCGAGCCGCGGCCCGGGCCTACCGGGATATCATGCTGCTTCGCCCATTTAATGAAGTCGGAAACGATGAGGAAGTAGCCGGGGAACTTCATGCGCTCGATAACGCCAAGTTCGAATTCCAATCGCTCGCGGTAATCCTTCACTTCATAACCCGGCGCAATGCCGAGCGCCTCGATGCGACGCTCCAGACCTTCGACGGCTTGGCTTCTGAGCTCCAGCGCTTCGGCGCGCTCGGCTTCGGCCGGATCATCGCTGGCGCCCGTAAAGCGCGGCAGGATCGGTTTGCGGGTGTCGAGAACGAAGGAACAGCGGCGCGCGATCTCGACGGTATTGTCGAGCGCTTCGGGCAGGTCGGCAAAGAGCGCCAGCATCTCCTCCCGGCTCTTCAGATAGTGATCCGGCGTCAGGCGGAAGCGCCTGTCGTCGGAAACGATGGCGTTGTGCGCTACTGCCATCAGCGCGTCATGCGCATCATAATCGGCGCGCGTGGGAAAGAATGCTTCGTTGGTCGCCACCAGCGGCAGGTCATGCTCATAGGCAAGCGCCACGATCTTGGCTTCGTGCTTGCGATCGTAGTTTCCGTGGCGCTGCAGTTCGACATAGAGCCTGTCGCCAAAGAGGCGCTTCAACAAAAGGAGCCGCGCCTCGGCCTGTGCGCGATGGCCCTCCTTTACCGCAAGATCCACGGGACCGCCGGACGCGCCGGTCAGCGCGATCAGCCCCTCCGTGCCGCCCTCCTCCAGCCAGGATGCGCAGATATGCACTGCCTGGCTGCTCTCGCCACCAAGATAGGCGCGACTGACGAGATCGACCAGCCGTTCGTAGCCCTTGGCCGTAGCGGCCAGCAGAACGATTGCCGGAAACTTGGCGAGAGTGGCGTGGCTGCCCCGCTTTTCTTCGCCACTGTCCTCCATATCGATCGACAACTGGCACCCGATGATCGGCTGCAACCCCTCTTCGATGGCTTTTTGCGAGAATTCCAACGCGACGAAGAGATTATTGGTGTCCGTCACGGCAATAGCCGGCTGGCTATCGGCCACGGCCTTGCCGAGGATCTTTTTCAGCGGTAAGGCGCCTTCGAGCAGCGAATAGGCCGAATGGACGCGCAAATGCACGAATCCCGGCGAACTATCCGCTCGTCCGCGCTGCCCGCCGGTGCCGCTCGCCTCGTCCATATCCGCACTTTCCGCATCTCGTGAATCGGCGGGATTTTCGGCCGGCAGCGAGGCGAAGTCCAGTACAGATTGCGAGAACGGCCCGCGCTCTACAGGAAAAGCAGTGCGGCCTCTCAGAACGCCGAGACGATCACCGAAAAGCTGGCGAGAAACATGGCAATCGAGGCGAATGCGGCGACATCACGAATAATATCAGTCATGGCTCACTCCTTACTCTTTATGTTTTCATTTTGTTCTTTTTATGTTCCGTTGTCAACCAAAAAAAGGCCGATTGGATGCGGCCGGTATCCGAGGCGGCGCCTTGCGTGTGGGGATGGTGAAATGTGGCGGCCGTCGCCGCGCATTCCCGTTGCCGGACGGGCAGACTGTTGAAGCCATGGGCGCGCACTGCGCACGCGCGCCGGGACGCTAGCAAATGTCCCCGGAAAGGGGCCTTTTCCAGTCTATCTGAACACGCATCAGCTCAGGCCGGACGCCGCGACTTCCGCCAGGTCAGGCCATGTACTCGACGATCCTGCCGTCTTCGATCGTGACGCAGCGGTCCATCTTCCGGGCAAGCTCGTGATTGTGCGTGGCGATCAGGGCAGCCAGCCCCGATTGGCGGACCAGCGCCCCAAGCGCGGAAAACACATAGGACGCCGTCTCCGGATCGAGATTGCCGGTCGGCTCGTCCGCAAGCAGGATCAGTGGTGCATTGGCCACGGCGCGGGCGATGGCCACGCGCTGCTGTTCGCCCCCCGAAAGTTCGCCCGGACGGTGATCGGCGCGATGGCCGATCCGCATGTAGTCCAGCAACTGGGCGGCGCGTTCGCGCGCTTCTGCCATTGGAAGACCGGCGATCATCTGCGGCATCATGATGTTCTCGAGCGCCGAGAACTCCGGCAGAAGGTGATGAAACTGATAGACGAAACCAATCGAACCACGCCGGACTGCCGTGCGGCGCTCGTCAGAAAGAGCGGTGCATAACTGGCCGCCGACCTCGACTTCTCCACCATCGGGATGCTCGAGCAGGCCGGCGATGTGCAGCAGTGTCGACTTGCCCGTGCCCGACGGCGCGACCAAGGCTACGGTTTCGCCGCTCGTCAGGCTGAAATTCGCATCCTTGAGGATAGTCAGCAGGGTCTCGCCCTGTCCGTAGTGCCGGCTGATCCCGGTGAGCGATAGGACAGTATCGGTTGCCATTGAATGCGGGATCCTTATTCGTATCGGAGAGCCTGGACGGGGTCGAGGCGGGAAGCTCGCCAGGCGGGAAACAGCGTAGCCAGGAAGGACAGCGTGAGCGCCATGACGACGACTGAGACCGTCTCGCCGATATTCATGTCGGCCGGCAATTGGCTGAGGAAGTAGAGTTCAGGATCAAACAGGACGGTTCCCGAGACCCATGAGAAGAAGCCGCGGATCGATTCGATATTGAGGCAGACAACCACCCCGAGTGCGACCCCTGCGAATGTCCCCGTCACGCCGATGGCAGCACCCGTCATAAAGAAGATGCGCATTATGGACCCGGCTGTCGCCCCCATGGTGCGCAGGATCGCGATGTCGCTGCCCTTGTCCTTCACCAGCATGATGAGCCCGGATATGATGTTGAGTGCGGCGACCAGCACGATCAGCGTCAAGATCATGAACATCACGTTTCGCTCCACCTGCAGGGCGGAGAAGAAAGTCTGGTTGCGTTGCCGCCAGTCGGTGATGAATATCTGCCGGCCGGCCGCCTGTTCGACGAGCGGCCTCAAGCTGTCGACGGCATCGGGATCGGAGACGAAAAGTTCGATCGACTGGACGATCCCCTGGACGTTGAAATAGAGCTGCGATTCCTCCAGCGGCATATAGATGATCGTGGAGTCATATTCCGACATACCGATCTCGAAGACACCGGATACGGGATAGGACTTAACGCGCGGATTGACGCCGAGCGGGGTCACGTCGCCTTCCGGCGAGACCAGAGTGATCATGTCGCCTGCCGAAATCCCGAGTTCCGTGGCCATGCGCGAGCCGATCAGAACCCCCTGCCCGGCCGCAAAGCCAACCATGTCGCCGGAACGGATATTGCTGGATACGGTCTTGAGCTTGATGAGATCCTCCGGCCTGATGCCGCGCACGAGCGCGCCGGTTCCCGCGCCGCCGCGGCCGGAGGCGAGCGTTTGCCCCTCGACCAGCGGGAGCGACATGGTGATGCCGGGAATGTTCGAGAACTTTTCCGCAAGCTCGGCATAATTATCCAGCGGGCCGTCGACCGGCTGGACAATCATGTGGCCGTTGATCCCGAGGATGCGGGAAATGAGTTCGGTTCGGAAACCGTTCATCACCGCCATTACGATGATCAGAGTGGCAACACCGAGCATGATGCCGACGAATGAGAAGCCGGCAATGACCGAAATGAAGGCCTCCTTGCGCCGGGCACGCAGATAGCGCCACGCAACGATGCGCTCGAAGGCCGAAAAAGGTCGGGCGGACGGGCTGTTCTTGGCCGTGTCCGCCTCTTTGCCCTCGACTGCGCTTGTCATTTCATCTCCTCGATCGTCGTTCAGCCGACAAGCCTGTTGATAGCGGCCTCGATGGTCATGGTCTCGCGCGCACCCGTCTTGCGGTCCTTCAGCTCGATCTCGCCATTGGCGACCGAACGGGGTCCGGCGATGATCTGCAGCGGAACGCCGATCAGGTCGGCGGTCGCGAATTTCGTGCCGGCGCGATCGTCCGTGTCGTCGTAGAGCACGTCCTTGCCGGCCTTGCTCAGCGCCGCATAGAGACCTTCGCAAGTCGCGTCGCAGGCCGCGTCACCCGCCTTCATGTTGATGACCACGCAATCGAAGGGCGCGACCGAGGCCGGCCAGATGATTCCGTTCTCGTCATGCGAGGCTTCAATGATGGCGGGAACAAGGCGGGTCGGGCCGATGCCGTAGGATCCCATGTGGACGACGTGTTCCTTACCGTCCGGACCCTGCACCTTGGCGCCCATCGGCTCAGAATATTTCGTGCCAAAATAGAAGATGTGGCCGACCTCGATACCGCGCGCGGACAACCGGTCACCTTCCGGGATCGCAACGAAGGCGGCCTCGTCATGCATCTCCGAGGTCGCGGCATAGACCGACGTCCACTGGTCAAAGATCTTCTTCAGGCCCGCGACGTCATCGAAATCGGTGTCTTCAGCCGGGATGTCGAAATCCACGAAGTTCTTGTGGCAGAAGACCTCCGATTCACCGGTTTCGGCGAGGATGATGAATTCGTGGCTGTGATTGCCGCCGATTGGGCCGGTATCGGCGCGCATCGGGATCGCCCGCAGGCCAAGGCGTGCAAAAGTCCGTAGATACGCTGCGAACATCTTGTTGTAGGAGTGGATTGCGTCATCCTGGGTCAGATCGAAAGAATAGGCATCCTTCATCATGAACTCACGCGAGCGCATGGTGCCGAAACGCGGACGGATCTCGTCGCGGAATTTCAGCTGGATGTGATAGAGGTTCAGCGGCAGGTCCTTGTACGACTTGACGTAGGACCGGAAGATGTCCGTCACCATCTCCTCGTTGGTCGGACCGTAGAGCATCGGACGGTCCTGTCGGTCGGTGATGCGCAACATCTCCTTGCCGTAGTCTTCGTAACGACCGCTTTCTTGCCAGAGCTCGGCCGATTGCAGGGTCGGCATCAGGAGTTCGATGGCGCCGGCGCGGTTCTGCTCCTCGCGGATGATGCCGTTGACTTTGTCGAGTACGCGCTTGCCGAGCGGCAGCCAGGAATAGATCCCCTGGGACTGCTGGCGGATCATGCCGGCGCGCAGCATCAACCGATGGGAGACGATTTCCGCCTCCTTGGGATTTTCCTTGAGAATGGGCAAAAAATAGCGTGACAGACGCATAACGACTTCCAGACAAATAGGGCCCTCCGCGATCTTCGCGGAATCAGCCATGACAACGGTTAATCTCGCAGGCTTCATAGCGGTTTCCAACGGCGAAGAAAACCCGCTTGACCCACTGGCTCCAAACGCCTTCACCGCCGCGAATCCTCGCTTGGCCGCGACCACTGCCGGCAGGCGAAATCGGGACTTAGGACGATTTCAAGTGCGACAATTATGTCAACAGCGATTTTTTTGCCAACTGTATCAAAAATGCAAAAATTCGGGGTGACAACGCCCAGATATTCGGCTAGCGTGAGCCCACAAAAGAGGCAGGGAGCTTAAATTCTTGCCGTTTCGCGGTTAAGTCTTGGGAGGATCAGATCTTAGGCGCGCTTGCCGCAGCCCCTTAATTGGTGAAGGATCACGCGATACTTTAAAACAAGGTCTTTGGGCCTTGTTTTTTTTTGATTTTCAAGTTCAGAACGCTCCCAATCCAGGTCTCGCGACCTGCCTGCAACGGGCGATGCAAGGCAGACTATATCCTCTCACGGCCGATGACGGGACAAATGTCGCCGACGTTGAAATGTTGAACCCGTGCTGTGGCGTTTGCCACATCGTCCTCTCCCCCAGCATCAAGGACGCGGCGTGGTCGCCACTGACCTATATCGCACGCGGGAGGTCCCGAGAGCTGTGATGCTCAGGACCAGGCTCGCACAGCCGCGATCAGCTTTCAGTTCACAAGGACACTGTGGCTTTCCCCGACCTTTCTGTAGGCCGACACGGGCATGGGGCAGAAGGTTGAAATCGCCAATCGCGCCGATGGTCGCGCGATCAGGCAGACCGCGCATAGCGCTGGGCAATCAGCGCGCACACCATCAACTGGATCTGGTGGAATAGCATCAGAGGCAAAACGATGGCGCCGACGCTCTGGCCAGCGAAAATCGCGCCAGCCATCGGCACGCCGCTGGCGAGGCTCTTCTTTGAACCGCAAAAGGTGATCGTGATTTCGTCTTCCCTGGAAAATCCGAGGGAACGGCTGCCGAGCATGGTGATCGTGAGCACGGTTGCCAAGAGGACGACGTCGACAACGACGACGATGCCGAGATCACGAAGCGACAGCGTCCGCCATAAACCCTCGACGACGGCGGAGCTGAAGGCGAGATAGACGACCATCAGGATCGAACCACGGTCGACGGGAGACAAGAGCTTCTTGCGGGCGCGGATCCAATCGCCGATCCATGGCTGCAGGATCTGCCCGAGAATGAAGGGCGCCAGCAGCTGCATGAGGATTTGCTCAAGCGCGGTCATCGAAAATCCACCGCTTCCCGACGCCGACAGCAGCAGACCGACCAGCAGCGGCGTCAGGAACATGCCAAGAATATTGGAGGCGGACGCGGCGCAGATGGCGGCCGGCACGTTGCCGCCGGCCATCGAGGTAAAGGCAATCGACGACTGTACCGTCGAGGGCAATACGCAGAGAAACAGGATTCCGGTATAGAGCGCCGGCGGAAGCGATGCCGGCAGCAGCAGACCGATGGCGACCCCGAGCAGCGGAAAGACCACGAAGCTCACGAACAGGATCACTCCGTGCAGTCGCCAGTGCAACAGGCCGGCGATGACCACATCGCGCGACAGCCGGGCTCCGTGGAGAAAGAAGAGGAGAGCGATAGCCAGTTTCGTGGCGAGCGCCATCCACAGCTGCGCCTCGCCGGTGATTGGCAAGACCGAGGCCAGAAGCACTGCCGCTACAAGCAGCATGGTGAACGTATCGGGGAGGAAACGGCGCATCTTTTCTTTCCAATGGACGGGATCGCCCTCACTCCATTATTGCGATACAAGATGCAATAGATAACACTCATCACGAAATGAGATAACCAATGCTCGATCTTGTGCAATTGCGCAGCTTCCTTGCCGTCCAGCAGACAGGAAGCTTCACCCGCGCCGCGGAGAATCTCGGACTAAGGCAGTCCACGGTCAGCCAGCATATCCAGAGGCTCGAAGGCGCTCTCGGCCGCCGGCTCATCTTTCGCGACACCCACCGTGTCGGCTTGACGCCCGACGGCGAGGTTCTGGCGGGCCATGCCCGCGCAATGCTTTCGATCGATGCGCAAGTCTTCGGCCTTTTTGCCGAGAACAAGTTGCGCGGGCAGTTGCGGCTCGGTGTTTCGGAAGATTTCGCAACCAGCCGTCTGACGGCGGTCCTCGAAGATTTCATCCGTGCTTATCCGTCCGTGGATCTGCAATTGACCGTCGCATTGAGCGGCGTGCTGTACCAGATGCAGGATTCCGGAGAAATCGATCTCGTATTCGCCAAGCGGCGCCTCGGCGATCAGCGCGGGCGCCTCGTCTATCGTGAGCCGCTGATCTGGCTGGCGCGCGATCCGAAGCAATTGGCAGATCCTTCGATCCCTGTGCCGTTGATCGCGTTCCCGCCGCCAAGCATCACCCGCAACATTGCTCTCGAAGCACTGAATGCGAACCAGATCCCCTGGCGCGTTGTCTGCACATGCGGCAGTTTGAGCGGATTGACCGCCGCGGCACGCGCCGGAATGGGCGTGCTTGTGCAGCCCCGCAGCATGGCGCCCGCCGGACTGAAGGAACTTCCCCCGGGCACCTTGCCGTCGCTGGAGGATGTCGAGTTCGTGCTGGTGCCGCGCAACGGAGCCGACCAGGCTCTCGTCACGGCGCTTTCGAACGAGATCTTCTCCAAAGTCGGCGGCAATCTCGAGATCGCCTGAAATTCCGGCTGGACGTTGCGCATCCATGGGATCGTGGCACGGCCCTATAATTATGCTGCTCCAAAAAGCGGCACCAGTGCAGCCATTTTGAACGACCTCGCATCGATTTGCCCGCTATTTGTGCAACTAAGAAATTGCACAAAAAACATCTTGACGGACGTGGGAAATCGGCATTGACTGAACCAATCGGAAATTGGTTCGGACCAATCATGCCAGATAAGCCGCCCATGGAAAATTCGAACTATGCCCTCGAGAGGCTGCGCGATCTTCTGCGGAATGGCGACTTCGGGACCGACGGAAAACTGCCGACCGAGCGTACACTTGCGGACAGACTGGGCTTGAGCCGTCGGGCGATCCGCCGGGCCCTCGAAGTGTTCGAGGCGGAAGGATCCATCTGGCGCAAGCAGGGATCCGGCACCTATGTAGGCCAGAAGCCGAGCGAGTGGAACGATCATGTCGAGACCATCGTGGCCGGGACCAATTTCATGGAAATCATGGAGGTCCGACTTCGCATAGAGCCGCAATTGGCTCAGCTTGCAGCGATGCGCGCCAAGCCCAGCGACATTGAACGGATGCGCGAACTCGCCCAGAAGGTCCATGTCAGGGAGGATGCCGACGGCAAGGAATTGTGGGACGGCGCGCTGCATCGCCAGATCGCGCAGACCGCAGGAAACCTCCTGTTCCTGTCAATATTCGACATGATCAATCGCGTCCGCCAGGACGAAGCCTGGCAAACGATCCGCGAGCGCGCCCGCAGCAACGCCAATACGATGAGCATATCCAACGCTCAGCATGCCGCCATCATCAATGCCATTGCCGCCCGAGATCCCGCCAAGGCGGGCGAAGCGATGCGCCAGCATCTGTTGATGCTGCAAGAGCGTCTGATCCGGCAAACCTCGATGGATCATCTGGAGGATGATCCGATCGGCAACGTGTCGTGACATACCGAATACCGGCCGCTTGGCCGGTCTGACTTGAACGCCGGGGCAACAACCGGCGAGACCCTTAAGAACAGAGAACCAGACCAGAGGAGTCCTCGAATATGAGAATACTGTCCCGACTTTCCACCCTGCTTTTGGCAAGCGCGCTGCTGGCAACGCCTGCCCTTTCTGCCGAACTTCGCATCGGCCTCGCGGACGATGCCGACGTGCTTGACCCGGCTCAATCCCGCACCTTTGTCGGCCGCATCGTCTACACGGCGATGTGCGACAAGCTTGTCGATGTCTCGCCGGACCTCAAAATCGTCCCGCAGCTCGCAACCGAGTGGAATTGGTCCGCCGACGGCAAGGAACTCACCATGAAGCTGCGCGAGGGCGTAAAGTTTCATGACGAGACGCCGCTCGACGCAGCCGCTGTCGTCGCCACCATCGAACGCAACATGACGCTTCCGGAATCGCGCCGCAAAAGCGAGCTGAGCTCGGTTGAGAAGATCGAAGCCACCGGCGACTACGAAGTCAAGTTCACCCTGAAGGCGCCGGACGTCACGCTTCTCGCGCAGCTTTCCGACCGTGCCGGCATGATCGTCTCGCCGACTGCCGCCAAGGAGCTGGGCGCCAATTTCGGTTCGAAGCCCGTCTGTGCCGGCCCGTTCAAATTCGTCGAGCGCGTGCAGCAGGACCGTATCGTCCTTGAGAAATTCGCCGAATACTGGGACAAGGACAAGGTGTTCATCGACAAGGTCACCTATCTGCCGATCCCGGATTCCACGGTGCGTCTCGCCAACCTGCGCTCCGGCGAACTCGACATGATCGAGCGGTTGGCCGCAACGGACGCCGCTTCGGTAAAGAGCGACGCCACCCTCACCTATGCAGATGTCGTCGGCATCGGTTACATGGCCATGTACGCCAACGTCGCAAATGGCGCGCGCGCCGACAACCCGTTTGGCAAGGACAAGCGCCTGCGTCAGGCCTTCTCGCTCGCCATCGACCGCGAGGCGCTGAGCCAGGTGGTCTTCGAAGGAACGGCCATGGCTGGCAATCAGCCCTATCCGCCGACCAGCCCCTGGTTCAACAAGGAGATTCCGGTTCCCGCCCGCGATATCGCCAAGGCCAAGGAACTGATGAAAGCGGCAGGGCATGAAAAGGTCGATATCGAGCTGCAGCATGCGAATAGCCCTGTCGTCACCCAGATGATGCAGGTCGTGCAATCGATGGTCGCGGAAGCTGGCTTCAATGTCTCCCTGAAGGCGACCGAATTCGCCACCCTGCTTTCCGAACAGACTGCCGGCAATTTTCAGCTCAGCCGTTCGGATTGGTCGGGCCGTATCGATCCTGATGGCAACCTGCACCAGTTCGTCACCTGCGAGGGCGGCATCAACGACTCTAAGTATTGCAACGCGGAAGTCGACAAGCTCCTAAACGAGGCACGCGCTTCGGCAGATGAAGCGGTCCGCAAGCAGAAATACGATGCTGCCGGCAAGATCCTCGATGACGACCTGCCGATCATCTATCTCGGCCATCAATCCTGGATCTGGGCCATCAAGAAAGAGATCACCGGCTTCGTTCCGTCGCCCGACGGCATGATCCGCCTGCTCGGCGTCAAGAAGGGCTGATTTTGCCCCATCTTGCCTACGGAGCAGCCATGCTCCGTAGGCAATCCCGCAATCCAGGACCGTGCGCCCATGCATATCTACATCGGAAAGCGGCTACTCGTAGCCATACCGACGCTGCTGATCGTCTCGATCTTCGTCTTCTCCCTGCAGAAGTTGCTGCCAGGCGATCCCGTCCTCGCCATGGCCGGCGAAGAGCGCGATCCGCAGGTGATCGAATTCCTTCGGGAAAAATACCGCCTGAACGATCCGGTTGTGTACCAGTACGGCTATTGGATCGCCAATGTATTGCAGGGTGATTTCGGCATTTCGCTGCGCACCAACCAGCCTGTGCTGGAACTTATCGGCGAGAAGCTGCCGGTTACCATCCAGCTCGCGGTCATGTCGATGATCTTCGCCTTCGTTATCGGCGTGCCGATGGGCATCCTGGCGGCTGTAAGGAAGAATAGCATCATCGATTATGTCGCCAACATCGTTGCGTTGTCAGGCCTCTCCATTCCCAATTTCTGGCTGGGCATCATGCTAATCCTGCTGGTCTCGGTGAGACTAGGCTGGCTTCCGGCCTCCGGCTACGAATCAATCTTCGTCGACCCCCTGCGCTCGATCCAGACGATGATCATGCCCTCCTTCGTTCTTGGCACGGCACTTGCCGCCACCCTGATGCGGCACACCCGCTCGGCCATGCTGAGCGTCATGAAGGCGGATTACATCCGCACGGCGCGCGCCAAGGGGTTGTCGGAACGGGTCGTGATCCTGAGCCATACCTTCCGCAACGCCCTGCTTCCGATCGTGACCCTCAGTGCGCTTCTGTTCGGCGAGCTTCTGGCCGGCGCTGTCCTCACCGAACAGATCTTCACAATTCCCGGATTCGGCAAGCTGATCGTCGATGCCGTGTTCAACCGCGACTACGCCGTCGTCCAGGGTGTCGTTCTGTGCACCGCCATCGGCTTCATCCTGATGAACCTCGTGGCCGACGTACTCTATGTCCTCCTCAATCCACGCATGAGGGCCAGCCTATGACCGCGCTCGACCAGACCGCCGCGACCGTTGCGGCACGGGCCAGGAGCGGCAATCGCGCCTGGCGGAAACTCAAGGCCAACAGAAGCGCCCTTGTCGGCCTCGCCATCATCGCGTTTTTCACCTTGCTTGCGATCGCCGCCCCTCTTCTGCCGATCGTCGATCCGTTGGCGACCAGTTGGACGGCCATTCGCAAGGCACCGTCCGCCGTTCACTGGATGGGCACCGACGATATCGGCCGCGATATCCTGTCCCGTATGATCTGGGGGGCGCAGGCATCGCTCATGGCCGGCATCTTTTCGGTCGCCATCGCCATCATCATCGGCGTCCCTCTTGGCTTGATCTCCGGCTATTTCGGCGGGTGGGTCGATCAGGTGATATCGAGGATCACGGAGGCCTTTCTGGCCCTGCCGTTTCTGATCATGGCAATTGCCCTTGCCGCCTTTCTCGGTCCCAGCCTCACCAACGCAATGATCGCAATCGGCCTTTCCGCAATGCCGGTCTTCGTGCGGTTGACGCGCGGTCAGGTTCTCGCGGTCAAGACCGAGGACTATGTCGAGGGCGCACGCGCGATCGGCCTTGGCCACTTCGACATCATGACCCGATACGTCCTGCCAAACATCACGGCACCGATCATCGTGCAGGCGACCCTGACGGTCGCGACTGCCATCATTGCCGAGGCCAGCCTCTCCTTCCTCGGCCTTGGCCAGCAGCCGCCGGCCCCAAGCTGGGGTTCCATGCTCAATGTCGCGAAGAATTTCCTCGACCAGGCGCCCTGGATGGCCATGTGGCCGGGGGCGGCAATCTTCCTGGTCGTGATCGGTTTCAACCTGCTCGGTGACGGTCTGCGCGATGCGCTCGACCCCCGGGAATCATAAGAAACATCGAAGGAACAGTTGATGAGTGACTTTACCACCCGCCCGGAGATCCTCGGCACCTTCGGCGTCGTGACCTCCACCCACTGGATCGCCTCAGCCGTTGGCATGAGCATCCTGGAAAAGGGCGGCAACGCCTTCGACGCGGCCGTCGCCTCCGGTTTCGTGCTCCAGGTTCTCGAACCGCATCTGGTCGGCCCCGGCGGCGACATGCCCGCTGTCATCTATTCCGCGAAGAAGGGCAAGGTCGAGGTCATCTGCGCGCAAGGGACCGCACCCGTCGGCGCGACAATCGAACACTACAGCGGCGAAGGCCTGTCGATCATTCCCGGTGACGGACTGCTGGCGACCGTCATCCCCGGCTCCTTCGACGGCTGGATGCTGATGCTGCGCGACTACGGCACCATGTCGGTGCGCGACGTGCTGGAACCTGCGATCCATTATGCCGAGCATGGCCACCCGGTATTGCCGCGCGTTTCGGCGACGATCAAGGGACTGGTGGGCTTCTTCGAAAAGGAGTGGCCGACGTCGTACGAGACCTGGCTTCCGGGCGGTTCCGCGCCCGAGCCCCATGCACTCTTCCGCAATCCGGTCCTGGCCGCCACCTGGCAGCGCATCGTCACCGAGGCCGAAAGCGCCAAGGGTCGCGAAAACCAGATCGAGGCGGCCCGCAACGCTTTCTACCGCGGCTTCGTGGCCGAGGCGATCGATACCTATCTGAAGACCGCCGAAGTCATGGATGCCAGCGGCAGCCGCCACAAAGGTGTGCTAACTGCCGGCGACATGGCCGGCTGGAGCGCCACGGTAGAAGAACCGCAGATGTATGACTATCATGGGTGGACCGTCGCCAAGACTGGCCCATGGGGCCAGGGTCCTGTGCTGTTGCAGTCGCTGGCGCTCCTGAAGGGCATCGATATCGCCTCCATGGACCCCGGCAGCGCCGATTTCGTCCACACGGTCGTCGAGGCGATGAAGCTCGCCTATGCCGACCGCGAGGTCTACTACGGCGATCCGGCCTTCGCCTCCGTCCCGATGGAGCAGTTGTTGTCGGACAGCTACAACGACGAGCGGCGCAAGCTGATCTCTCCGCAGGCATCGATGACGCTCCGCCCGGGCAGATTGCCGGGCTACGAGAGCCAATACGATCTCACGATGGATATGCTGGCCGGCATGTCCGGCACAGGCGCGGTCTACGAGCCGACCATGTCGCACCTGACCGAAAAACGCGGCGACACCGTTCATATCGACGTCATAGACCGCGAAGGCAACATGGTGTCGGTGACGCCGTCAGGCGGCTGGCTGCAATCCTCGCCGATCGTTCCGGGTCTCGGCTTCTGTCTCAATTCCCGCGCCCAGATGTTTTGGCTGAAGCCCGGACTGCCAACCTCGCTGGCACCCGGCAAGCGCCCGCGCACGACGCTGACGCCCTCCCTGGCTCTCTACGAGGGCAAGCCGACGCTCGCATTCGGCACGCCGGGTGGCGACCAGCAGGATCAGTGGCAGCTGTCCTTCTTCCTGCGTTACGTTCATCACAAGCAGAACCTGCAGGCGGCAATCGACATGCCGCTGTTCCACACGTCGCATTTCCCGGGCTCCTTCTACCCGCGTACAAGCCAGCCCGGAAACCTGATGATCGAAAGTAATATCGGCAGTGACGTGATCTCCGCACTGGCCGCCATGGGACATCAGATCACGCCAGCCGATCCATGGACCGTCGGTCGACTGACAGCCGCCAGGAGAGATCCCGACGGCTTGCTGCGCGCCGCAGCGACGCCGCGTCTCATGCAAGCTTATGCAATAGGGAGATAGTCATGACCTGGTCTATTGTCGCACGTGATCCGCAGACGGGCCATCTGGCCGTGGCGGTGGCAAGCCGCTTCTTCGCGGTCGGCGCCGCCGTTCCACACATTCGCGGCCGCGTGGGCGCCATTGCCACCCAGGCCTTCGTCAGTCCCCTTTACGGCACGGATGGCCTCGCCCTGCTGGCCGAAGGCCGTACACCCGAGGAGATCATCTCGGTGTTGACGGCCCGCGATGACGGGAGCCAGCAGCGCCAATTGCATCTGATTGACGCTGCAGGACGCAATGCAGCCTTCACCGGATCAAAATGCATCGACTGGGCCGGGCATATTGTCGACGACAATGTGTCCGTTGCCGGCAATATGCTGGCTGGTCCGCAGGTCATCGCCGAGACGCTCAGGGTTTACAAGGCGCTGGCGGATGCGCCCTTCGCCGAGCGGTTGCTGGCGGCCATGGACGCCGGGGAAGCGGCCGGCGGTGACAAACGCGGCAAGCAGTCGGCGGCGCTCGTGATCTACCGGGACCAGGACTATCCCTGGCTCGATATCCGTGCCGACGACCATCCGGACCCGTTGGTGGAACTCCGCCGGCTCTATGCTGTCGCGCAGGAGCGCTATCTCCATGTGGCGCAGACCATGCCGACCCGTGAGAACCCACACGGACTGACGGACCGCAGGGAGATCGACCGCAAGATCGCGGAACTGGAGGCCGCGCGTATCGCCGAAGGACGCCCTTCGCCTTCATTCGCAACGCCACTGAAGCCCGTGTGAACTACAGCCCTACATGCATGACCGGACCAGGAAAGCTATGAGCCCCATGACGACAGCAGCCGCCGCCCAAGCCGAGATGCCCGCCGTTCTCTCTGTCGAGGGGTTGACGACCTCATTCCTGGTCGACGGCCAATGGCGATCGGTGGTGCGCAATATCTCCTTCGACGTGAAGCCCGGCGAAACCGTTGCCATCGTTGGCGAATCCGGTTCCGGCAAGAGCGTGACTTCGCTCTCCATCATGCGCCTGCTGGCCCGGGATACAAGTCGCGCCGAAGGCCGCATTGTGCTCAATGGCAAGGACATCCTGTCGCTCAGCGAAAGCGAGATGCAGCAGGTTCGCGGCAATGACGCGGCCATGATCTTCCAGGAACCAATGACGAGCCTCAATCCGATTTTCACGATCGGACGACAGATTTCTGAGGTGTTGACGCGGCACAAGGGCATGTCGAGAGCCGAGGCACGCGCCGAAACCGTGCGGCTTCTGGAAAAGGTGCGCATTCCCAATGCCGCCAACCGCTTCGACGAATACCCGCATCAATTCTCCGGCGGCATGCGCCAGCGCGTGATGATCGCCATGGCGCTTGCCTCCAGACCCAAGCTGCTAATCGCCGACGAGCCGACCACGGCACTTGACGTCACGATCCAGGGCCAGATTCTCGACCTCATCAAGGTGCTCCAGGAAGAGGAAGGCATGTCGGTGCTCTTCATCACCCACGACATGGGTGTCGTCGCAGAAATCGCCGATCGCACTATAGTGATGCTGCGGGGGGAAACGGTCGAGCAGGGCGCGACCGCGGATGTTTTCCATCGTGGCAAGCATCCCTACACGCGCGCCCTTCTGGCCGCCGTTCCGAAGCTGGGCTCGATGCACGGTCATGCCTGGCCGCTGCGTTTTCCCGTTGTCGATATCGGCACGGGCAAGGCGAGTGAGCCGACGGAGGTGGCCGACACCGTCGACACCCGCAAGACGCCGGTTCTGTCTGTCAAAAACCTTGTGACGCAGTTCCCGATCCGCAGTGGCCTGTTCGGCCGTCAGACCGGCGCCGTGCATGCCGTCGAGGGCATCTCGTTCCAGCTCTTCCAGGGCGAGACGCTTTCTATCGTCGGGGAATCTGGTTGCGGCAAATCAACGACTGGCCGTTCGATTACACGGCTGGTCGAGCCCAAAAGCGGCGAAATCCATCTTGACGGCTACAATGTGCTGACACTGGATCAGCCAAGCCTGCGCGCCTTGCGCCGCAGCGTGCAGATGATCTTCCAGGATCCGTTCTCAAGCCTCAACCCGCGCATGACGGTGGGAGCAGCCATCGCCGAGCCCTATCTGAAGCACCGGCTCGGGACCAGGCAGGAGGCAAATGAGAGAGTCGCGGATCTCCTGCGGAAGGTCGGACTGAGCCCGGATATGATGGGCCGCTATCCGCATGAATTCTCCGGCGGCCAGCGCCAACGCATCGCCATTGCCCGTGCACTGTCGCTCAATCCAAAAGTGATCGTCGCCGACGAAAGCGTTTCGGCGCTGGATGTCTCCATCAAGGCGCAAGTCTGCAACCTCTTGATGGACCTGCAGGAGGAGTTCAATCTCGCCTTCCTGTTCATCAGCCATGACATGGCCGTGGTCGAGCGGATCAGCCACCGGGTCGCGGTCATGTATCTCGGCGAGATCGTCGAGATCGGTCCGCGCGCAGCAATCTTCGACAATCCGCAGCACGACTATACGAAGAAATTGATGGCCGCCGTAGTCGTCCGTGAAGAATTTCCAAGACATTGAATTGGCGTTTTAATCCGGTTCTTTGACGTATTGGTTTTTGCAAGTTTGCACGGTTGTTGATCGTGGAAACTTGCAAATTGCGCGGGCGAGC